>CEAG01052484.1_pt1 | contig 227334 bp, 213 predicted proteins | sample 554891 | NCBI WGS metagenome assembly CEAG01 (sample SAMEA3182116, study PRJEB8094) | gut metagenome | biome: human; feature: gut; material: Stool; isolation source: human stools | place: Canada | collected 2014-02-25
GAGTAACATCTATGAAAAAGTTACTCGCACTGGTTCTGGCGCTGGTCATGACTCTGTCTCTGGCCGTCGTCGGTTCCAACGCAGCCTTCAAGGATGCCGACAAGGTCAATGAGACTTACAGCGAAGCTGTCAACGTTCTCTCTGGCATGAAGGTATTCCAGGGCTACACCGATGGCTCCTTCCAGCCCACCGGTGACATCACCCGCGCGGAAGTCGCCGCGATCGTTTACCGTCTTTACACCGGTGACGTGACCGACAAGCAGGCCTCCCTGTACGCCACCTACAACAAGTTCTCCGACATGGACGGCGCTGCCTGGGCCAAGGGCTACATCGGCTACTGCGCCAACGCCGGCCTGATCAAGGGCTATGATGACAAGACCTTCGGCCCTGCCGATAAGGTCACCGGTTATCAGGCTCTCGCCATGATCCTGCGTGCCGTCGGCTACGACAAGAACGATGAGTTCACCGGCGCTCAGTGGCAGCTCCGCGTTGCCTCGACCGCTCAGCAGGCCGGTGTTCTCGTCAACGTCAAGGGCGTGGACCTGAACGCTCCCGCTTCCCGTGAGCTGGTCGCCGAGCTCCTGTTCCGCACTGCCGCTACCGTCCCCATGGTCAAGTACACCCCGGCCTTCGGCTATGTCGCCAACTCCGTTGTCGGCGCGCAGAAGACCCTCGGTGAGCAGAACTTCGACCTGAAGCTCAGCACCACTGTCAACGCTGATGTTTGGGGTCGTCCCGCAAACGTCTGGACCTACAACACCGGCAACAAGAAGACCACCGTCGTCGCCAAGCCCGTCGTTTCCTACACCGTGAAGGTCGACGAGTGCGACATCGCCAAGGACCTCGGCATCTCCACCAGCAAGGCAATTGAGGGCGCTTACATCGACGGCTATTCCTATGCCAAGAATCTCACCAGCGCTGACGTGACTTCCAACCGTTACGCCACCATCAACCCGCTGGCCACCACCTCCTATGTCGGCGCTCAGGGCCGTCTGACCGAGGTCTATGACATGGGCGCTGCCGGTTACCGCATCGTTGAGATCAACACCTATCTGGCTCAGATCACCAAGGTCACTCCGGCCTATACCGACCGCAACAGCCACGTCACTGTTGATACTGTCGATCTGAAGGCTTACACCACCAGCACTACCACCAAGCCTGTGTCCTTCGCGAAGGTCGAGGCCACCGGCTTCACCGTCGGCCAGTATGTTCTCGTTACTATCAGCAACGTTGGCACTGCCACTGCTGCTGTTGAGAGCGTCGCTGCTGCTGAGGTCGTCGCAGGCGGTAAGCTGACCGGTTGGACCAACGAAGTTGGTACCACCGCTGCTACCACTGTTGTTGCCGGTACCACCTATAAGGACGCTAACAAGTTCTTCCTGAACCACCGCGCTGCCGGTAACTGGATGGTCGCTACCGACTCCTATGGCAATGCCATCGGTCTTGTCGAAAGCGCTTCTAACTACCTGGCTGTCGCTCGTATCGAGTGGAAGGCCAACGCTACCAGCTTCGGCGGCTACGCTCTGGCTGACGTTGTTCTCGCCAATGGCGAAGTCAAGAACGATGTTACCATCGCTTCCGTGAACGGCAACGCTGCAAACGCCACCGGCTCTCAGAACGGCAACTTCTATACTCAGGGCGTTCCCACTTCCGGCAGCGTGTCCATCTACTGGACCAATAACAGCGCGTACTACAATCACATCATGGCTTACTCCGTCAATGCTGACGGCAGCTACAACCTGATGAACGCCACTCACTACACCAATGCTGCAACCAAGAGCGACAAGATCATTGATCTTGGCGGTGATGCGGACGTCGGCACTGCTTATTACAACAACAGCACCGCTACTATCGGCGACCGGATCAACAATGTTGTTGCAACCGACAACACCGTGTTCCTGTATGTCAATGACAACGGCTATAGCTACACCGTTTACACCGGCAAGAACAACGCCCCCAGCATCACTGCCGCTAAGATGTGCGTGAAGTTTGACAGCTACGGCTATGCCGAGCTCGTTGTTGTCCGCGGCTACACCGCAGCCAGCAACACCTTCATCGCCTACGTCACTGACAATACCGTCGATGGTTTCGCTTATCCGAACGGCACTCAGGTTCCTGCCTACACCGTCTATAAGCTCGGCTCTCTCGACGCTACCACCGTCTATGACGCTACCGTGACGGGCGCCACTACCATGCCTAGCACCACGTTCACCACTACCGTCGCTACCAACGGCCATGGCCTGTACAAGTTCGAAGTTACCTCCGATGGTTACATCAAGAACATGGCTCTCGTTCTGGCTGGTACCGGTGATTACGCCACCAAGACCGAAGGCACTGAGTACTTTGACCGTGCTACCGTCAAGGCTCCTGTTGTCGGTAACAGCTTCCAGACTGAGCAGACCACCGGTACTGTCAACAAGGACTTCAATGTCCTGACCGATCCTGCTACCACCGTGATCAAGGTCGTGAAGTACAACGATGGTACGGTTGCTCTCGCTGCGGGCACCCCTGCCGACCTCACCGCAGGCGCTAAGGTCCTGGTCAACTACAACGGCACTGCTTCCCTCAACAAGTACAACGCCAAGGTCGTGTACGTTGCTGCGACCGAGAGCAGCGTGAATCCGAATCCCTCTGTCCCCGCGAATGTTGCCTCTATCGAGATCAAGTCTGACAAGTCCGTCTACATGACTCTTGACAACACTGCCAAGGTCGGCGACAAGTTCGGCTTCACTGTCGAGAAGCTCGGTGACAACGGTTACGTCAAGGTTGGCGATTACTTCGCTACCGTTCAGGGTAACACCAAGGCCGCTTGGGTCGACATGAGCAAGGTTCTCTCCAACGGCACCTATCGTGTCACCTGCGGTGTCTTCACCGATGAAGCAACCTTCTAATCAAAAACTGATTTAAGAAAACTTTCTTAATATAGTTTCAACCCCGAGCCGAAAGGCTCGGGGCTGTTTTTATTTACTTTCTCACCGCAAATAGTGTTGCGGTCGCGCCCGCATAGGACGTGCCGCTGATGGTCAGCTTTTTGATCTGCGCCCATTTCAGGTCGGTATTTGTGGCCGTGCCGCCGCTGCCGCTGCCGGAGCTGGTCAGCAGCGTGCTGAACGCAACACCGTTTCCAAACGGCACAAGCCATACAAATCCCGCGCTGGTCGACCAGCTGTGCGAGCAGACCGTGCCAAGCGACGTTCCATTCACCGCAAGGGTCATTGCGCCGTTGGTCTGGCCCGCGCAGAACGTGAAAAACAGCGCCGCCACCTTCGTCATGTCCACCTGCGACAAGTCGAAGTTCATCTCGGCGTTGTCCGCCGCCGTCACGATCGGCCCCGCCAGTTTCACAAGGCAGTTGGCCGCGCGCGTTTCGACGATCTCCTGCCGCACGGCGGCGAGGTCCTCCCCGCCCGCCTTGCCCGCGAGGGCGTCGGCCTGCGTTTTCAGCGCGCCGTCCAGCGTGCCGAACGCGGCGTTGAAGTCGTCCATTTGGATGAAGTCGCTCTTCTCCCACTGCGGGAGGTCGAAATTGGCCGTTTTGTTCATCGCCGCCTCCTTACCACGCGCGCCGCACGACGCTCAGCACGCCCACGGCCTCGTCGATGCTCGAAAAGCGGTACACGCGCGCATCGCGCTCGCGCTCGTATTTCTCCATCGGGTTTTCCAGCCGCATCCGCGCGAGGTACTCGCACTGCTCGATCTGGCTCATCTGTCTCTGCTCTTCTGCTGTCATGATTCCTCTCCTTTTCGCCCCTTTGTTGTATTGCAAAGGTCAACGGTCGTCGACCTTTACAGCTTTGTGAGCTGTAAGGGGTTTGTTGTATGTCTGATGGCAACCGGAGAGGATTTTTTTATCCCAGCGCCACGTCGAGCGCCATCATCAGCAAAAATCCGACCAAAAAGCCGCAGGTCCCGCCGCGTCCGCCCGCGCGCGGCAGCAGCTCCCCCGCCGTCACGCACAGCATCGCCCCGGCCGCAAAGCTCAGAAGCCACGGCATCAGCGCCCGCACGCCCGCCGCCGGTACCACCGCCAGGCCGAACAGCGGCTCCACCGCGCCGGAGAGCGCCCCCGCGAGGAACGCGCGCTTTCGCGTCCGCCCCGCCTGCACCAGCGGCAGCGCCACCGCCGCGCCCTCGGGAAAGTTCTGCACGCCGATGCCGAACGCCAGCGCAAACGCGGCCGCAAGACCCTCGCCGTCCGCCGCCAGCGCAAACGCAAGGCCGACGGCCATGCCCTCTGGGATATTGTGCAGCGTGATGGCCGCGAGCAGCAGGGTGCTGCCGTGCGTTCCCTCGCGCCGCGCGCACAGCGCGTCCAGCCCCAGCAGGAACGCCGCCCCGCCGAGCATCCCGGCTGCCGCTGGCAGGAGAGGCGGCAGGCGGCCATCCTCCGCCGTCTGCGCGAGCGCGGGCAGCAGCAGGCTCCACACGCTCGCCGCCGTCATCACCCCCGCGGCAAAGCCCAGCAGCACGCGCTGCGTGCGCTCGCCGCTCTCCCGCCCGAGGAAAAACACCGTCGCCGCGCCCAGCGTGGTCATCAGAAAGAGAAACGCCGTGCCGAGCGCGGCGTAAGTGAGTGTTTGGAGCATTTCGATCACCTTTTCCGTCTGTCAGGCGGAGCACCGCCCGTATGCCAGTATAGGCCGCGGGACCGAAAGGGGTGAAAAAGGCGCAGGGCCGAAGCCCTGCGCCTTTTTGATCGAATTTTGGGGTCACTGCATCAGCTGCGCGACCATGTCGGTGTACGCGCTGGGGTCCTCGAGCGGCAATCCCGCGATGAGGTTTGCCTGATCGTAGAGGATCTTGGCGTAGAGCGCGGCCTTGTCGCGGTCCGTCTCCATCGCCGCGGCCATGGCCTTGACCGCCGGGTGCTCCACGTTCAGCTCGAGGATGCGCTCGGCCTTGATGGGCTCGGGCATCTCGAAGTTCTTGAAGTACTTTTCCATCTCGAAGCTGAAGCCCTCGCCCGCCGTCAGGCAGACGGGATGGGTCTTCAGGCGGTGCGAGACCTTGACCTCCTTGACCTTGCCCGCGAGGGTCTCCTTCACAAAGTCGAGCAGCGCGCTGCTCTCGGCGTCGTCCTTGTGCTCCTCCTCGCCGCCAAGCTCGAGGTCGCCGTCCACGATGGAGCGGAAGGGCTTTTCGTCGTAGTTCATCAGCGCCTGGAGCGTAAATTCGTCCGTCTCGCCCGTGAGATAGAGGATCTCGTAGTTCTTGTCCTTCAAAAGCTCGGTCTGCGGCAGCTTGTCCACCGCCGCCACGCTCTCGCCGGCGGCGTAGTAGATGCACTTCTGCTCTTCCTTCATGCGGGAGACGTACTCCTTGAGCGTCGTGAGCTTCTTCTCCGTCGAGGAGTAGAACATCAGCAGGTCCTTGAGCGAATCCTTGCGCTGCTCGCCGCCGTCGCTCACAATGCCGTAGCCGAGCTGACGGCCGAAGTTCGCGTAGAACTTCTCATAGCCCTCGCGGTCGTCCTTGAGGAACTTTTCAAGGTCCGCGCGGACCTTCTTTTCAAGATTCTGGCCGATGACCCTGAGCTGGCGGTCGTGCTGCAGCAGCTCGCGGGAGATATTCAGGCTCAGGTCGGGCGAATCGACCACGCCGCGCACAAAGCGCAGGTAATCCGGCAGCAGTGTGTCGCACTTATCCATGATGAGCACGCCCGCGCTGTAGAGCTGCAAGCCCTTCTCGTACCCTTCGGTGTAGAAGTTGAACGGGCGGGACGACGGCACGAACAGCAGCGCCTTGTAGGTCACGTTGCCCTCGGCGGAAACGGTGATGGTGCGCTGGGGCTTGTCGAATTCGTGCGTCAGCTCGGAATAGAACTTGTTATACTCCTCGTCCGTGACCTCGCTCTTCTTGCGCTGCCAGAGCGGGACCATGGAGTTGACGGTCTTCATCTTCTCGACGGTCTCGTACTCGGGCTTCTCCGGGTCGCTGCCCTCCTTGACCTTCTGCTCGGGCATCATCATATGGATGGGGTAGCGGATGTAGTCGGAATACTTCTTGATCAGCGTGTGCAGACGGTAGGATTCGAGATATTCGCTGTACCTTTCCTCATCCGTGTCGGGCTTGATGTGCATGATGACGTCGGTGCCGACGCTTTCCTTGCCGCATTCGGTGACGGTGTAGCCGTCCGCGCCGGAGGACTGCCACTCATAGGCCTGCTCCTCGCCGTACTTCTTCGTGCGCACGGTGATGCTGTCGGCGACCATGAACGCGGAGTAGAAGCCCACACCGAACTGGCCGATGATGTCGATATCGGCTTCCTTTTGGTCCTTTTCCTCCGTCTCCTGACGGAACTTGTAGGACCCCGACGACGCGATGACGCCAAGGTTATTTTCAAGCTCTTCCCTGCTCATGCCGATGCCGTTATCCGACACCGTCAGCGTGCGGGCGTCCTTGTCGACCGAAACCGTGATGGCAAAATCGCTGCGGCTCATGCCGACCTTGTCGTCCGTCAGCGCGACGTAGCAGAGCTTGTCGATGGCGTCGCTGGCGTTGGAAATAATCTCGCGCAGGAAGATCTCCTTATGTGTGTAGATCGAGTTAATCATCAGATCGAGCAAACGCTTCGATTCTGCCTTAAACTGTTTTTTAGCCATAAAAGCATCCCTCTCTGAATGTGATTTGACTCCAAGTATAACAGGTATTTCCCGCTATTTGTTACCAAACTCTTAATTTTTGGCACTCTTCCGCCGCGAGTGCTAAAATCTCTTCGTGTTCCTCCTGCCTCTCATTATATATGCGGCGCACGCTTCTCCCGGGCGCACGGCGGCGGAATTTCGCCTTGTTTCGGCCGAAGCTGCCCGTTTTCCCTCCCGGAATAGGGCCAAACCGCCCGATATTGTCGATATTACATATTTATCCCCTTTTCATCGCTTTTTCTTTGGATAATATGCGCTATTGACTTCCGGCGCTCCACGCGCTAAAATTAGCCCAACAAACATGAGGGATACATGAAAGGATCTAATGCTATGTTCCGTTTTGCTTATGCAAATCAGAATAACGCCGCCGCTTCTGCCATGTGCGCAGAGGCCGCTTCCTCCTGCCCCTCTCAGTCCTTCGGCTTCAACTGCATCGCTCTGGGCGCCATGATCATGGCGTCCATTATTATTTCCCGCATTCTCTCCCTGTCCATTATCGGCATTTCCCTGCTGGTACTGGTACTTCTGGTAGTCCTTGCGGATGTTTCCCGAACGAAACGCGATTGCTGAAAGCCCCTGAATGCGATACAGCAAAGCGGTTCCGCCGGGAATGGCGGATCCGCTTTTTTGTATAATAAAATTTGTCATTTTTTATCAAAGGAGATTTTTAAGATGAAAAAGAAGCTCATGTGTATGTTCATGGCTGCGGCCATGACGCTCTCGATGGCCGCCTGCGGCTCCAAGGGCGACGATGCGAACACCGATGCCAACACCGACGGCACCGATAACGCTGAGGTCCAGACCTTCAAGCTCGGCACCTCCGGCCCGCTGACCGGCGACAACGCGATCTACGGTATGGCCGTCAAGCAGGGCGTGGAGCTCGCCGTCAATGAAATCAACGCGAGCGACAGCAAGATCAAGTTTGAGTTCCTCTCTCAGGACGATGAGGGCGACGGTGAAAAGGCCGTCAACGCCTACAACAATATGATGGACAATGGCATGCAGGTTCTCGTCGGCCCCACGACCACCGGCGCTTCCATCGCCGTTGCCGATGCCTGCTACACCGACCGCACCTTCATGCTGACCCCCTCCGCCTCCTCCACTGACGTGACCGCGGGCAAGGACAATGTCTTCCAGGTCTGCTTCACCGACCCCAACCAGGGCGTTGGCGCTGCCGACTACATGGCTGAGAACTTCGCCGATGCCAAGATCGCCGTCATCTACCGCAACGACGACGCCTACTCTCAGGGCATCCGCGATGCTTTCGTGAAGGAAGCGGGCGACAAGGGCCTCTCCATTGTCTATCAGGGCACCTTTACACTCGATACCTCCTCTGACTTCTCCGTCCAGCTCGCCGCCGCGCAGACTGCCGGCGCCGACCTCGTCTTCCTCCCCATCTACTATCAGCCCGCTTCCGTGATCTTCGCGCAGGCCAAGGCCATGGGCTATGCCCCCACCTTCTTCGGTGTGGACGGCATGGACGGCATCCTCGATATGCCCGGCTTTGACACCACTCTCGCCGAGGGCCTCGTGCTGATGACCCCGTTCTGCGCCACCGTTGAATCCAGCAAGAGCTTCGTCGACGCTTACGTCGCCGCTTACGGCACCACGCCCAACCAGTTCGCCGCCGACGCCTATGACGGTGTGTACATCGTCAAGGCCGCGCTCGAACAGGCCGGCTGCACCGCCGATATGAGCAATGAAGAGATCTGCGACGCGCTCGTTTCCGCCATCACCTCCCTCAAGTTCACCGGACTCACCGGTACCGACATGTCCTGGAACGCCGAGGGTCAGGTCTCCAAGGCTCCGACCGCTTACGTCGTCAAGGACGGCCAGTACGTCGAGGGCTGATTCCCCCAAACGCACGAAAGACCCCTAAAAGCCTTTCTCAGCGGCGGGTCGTCGGGAGCATACGCTCCCGGCGGCCTACGCCCTGCTTCTATGGCGGAAACGAAGGCAGGAGCCCTCGCCTCTGCCCTTGTTTCTGCCACAGACAAACCCGATCCCAAAAGAGAAAAGAGAGGTGCCATCCTATGGAATTTTTGTCCTATCTCATCAGCGGCATCAGCCTCGGCAGCGTGTACGCGATCATCGCCCTCGGCTATACGATGGTTTACGGCATTGCCAAGATGCTGAACTTTGCCCACGGCGACATTATCATGATCGGTGGTTACGTATCGTTCTGCGCGATGTTCTATCTGGGACTGCCCAACATCGTGGCGGTGCTGCTGGCCGTCATCGTCTGCACGGTGCTCGGCGTCGTCATCGAGCGCCTTGCCTACAAGCCCCTGCGCTCCGCGCCGAGCCTCGCGGTCCTGATCACCGCCATCGGCGTGAGCTATTTCCTCCAGAACTCCGCGCTTCTCATCTGGAAGGCAGCCGCGCGTGTCTATCCTCCGGTGGTCGAGGGTTCGATGCAGCTGTTCGGCGGCAAGCTGACCGTCTCCTATGTGTCTCTTCTTACGATCGCGGCCTGCGTCGTCATCATGATCGGCCTCACCACGTTCGTCAACAAGAGCAAGATGGGCAAGGCCATGCGTGCCTGCTCGGAGGATAAGGCGGCGGCCCAGCTCATGGGCATCAACGTCAACGCCACCATTTCCGCAACGTTCGCCATCGGCTCGGCGCTCGCCGCCATCGCCGGCGTGCTGCTCTGCTCGTTCAATACGTCGCTCATGCCGACGACCGGCTCCATGCCCGGCATCAAGGCCTTCACCGCGGCGGTGTTCGGCGGCATTGGCTCCATCCCCGGCGCGTTCCTCGGCGGCCTGCTCCTCGGCATCATCGAGGCCATGGCTAAGGCGTATATCTCGACGAATCTCGCCAACTCCATCGTGTTCGCCGTGCTGATCGTCGTGCTGCTCGTCAAACCCGCAGGACTTCTCGGCAAATACGTGCCGGAGAAAGTGTAAGGTGACCGGAATGACACAGAAAATGAGCAAATTCAAGTCTCTCAAAAAGACCACCAAGGTCGATTTTGCGACCTACCTCGGCGTGATTATCGTCTTCATCATCACGACGATCCTGCAGAACAACGGCTCGCTCAAGCGCTCCGCCGTTGGTCTGCTCGTCCCCATCTGCTGCTATATGTCCATGGCCGTGTCGCTGAACCTCACGGTCGGTATCCTCGGTGAGCTGAGCCTCGGTCACGCGGGCTTTATGAGCGTCGGCGCATTTTCCGGCATCGTGGTCTCGCAGAGCCTCATGGGTGCGATCCCGAGCGCTCCGGTGCGTCTCGCCGTCGCGATGATCGTCGGTGCGATCTTTGCCGCCATCGTCGGTCTTCTCATCGGCACGCCGGTGCTCCGCTTACAGGGCGACTACCTCGCCATCGTGACGCTCGCCTTCGGCGAGATCATCAAGGAGCTCATCAACTGCCTGATCATCGGCTGCGACGAAAACGGCCTGCACTTCATCTTCAACCCCGCCGGCAGCAAGACGGTCGATGACCTCGGCCTCAGCGCCTCCGGCACCGCCATCATCAAGGGCGCGCAGGGCGCGACCGGCACCGCCACGATCGCAACGTTCACCGCAGGCTTCGTGCTCGTGATGATCACGCTCATCGTGGTGCTGAATCTGACGCGCTCGCGCGCAGGCCGCGCGATCATGGCCATCCGCGATAACCACATCGCCGCGCAAGCCATCGGCCTGAACCTGACGAAATATAAGCTCATGGCCTTCGTCACCTCCGCCGCCCTCGCAGGCGCGGCAGGCGCACTCTACGGCCTGAACTACTCTTCCCTCCAGGCGACGAAGTTCAACTTCAACCTCTCCATCCTCGTGCTGGTGTTCGTGGTGCTCGGCGGGCTCGGCAACATCTGGGGCTCGCTTATTGCCGCCGCCGCGCTCACCATTCTGCCCGAGGCACTGCGCCCGCTCCACGACTACCGTATGCTCATCTATGCGATCGTGCTGATCTTCGTCATGCTCGCGACCAACAATCCGCAGGCCAAGGCATTTTTCCAAAAGCTGCTGCCGCACCGCCGCGCGGTCGCTGAAAAGGAGGAGAATTGACCATGACTCAGAAAACCAAACTCGTTCCCGTCTCCCGCGAGCCGGCGCTCCTGCCCGAGCGAGACGCGGACAAGTCCCCCGTGCTCGAATGCATCGACCTCGGCATCACCTTCGGCGGCCTGAAGGCAGTCGATAACTTCAACGTGACCATCGGCCGCACGGAGATTACCGGCCTCATCGGGCCCAACGGCGCCGGTAAGACGACGGTCTTCAACCTTTTGACCAAGGTCTATCAGCCCACCCACGGCACCATCCTCTTAAACGGCAAGGACATCCACGGGCTCAACACCGCGCAGGTCAACCGCGCGGGCATCGCCCGTACCTTCCAGAACATCCGTCTCTTCGGCGAGTTGAGCGTGGAAGAGAACATCACCGTCGCCATGGACACACAGATGCACTACACGATGCCCGAGGGCATCCTGCGCCTGCCCCGCTTCTGGCAAGAGGAGCGCGTTGTCCACGAGCGCGCGATGGAGCTTCTGTCCATCTTCCACATGGAAGATCTTGCGGGCGCCAAGGCAAGCTCGCTGCCTTACGGCGCGCAGCGCAGATTGGAAATCCTGCGTGCACTGGCCACAAACCCCAGCCTGCTGCTCCTCGACGAGCCCGCCGCCGGCATGAACCCGAGCGAAACGGCCGAGCTGATGGAAAACATCCGCTCCATCCGCGACACCTTTAAGATCGCGGTGCTGCTCATCGAGCACGACATGAACCTCGTCATGAACATCTGCGAGGGCATCGCCGTTTTGAACTTCGGCCGCGTCATCGCCAAGGGCACGCCCGAGGACATTCAGAACAACCCCGAGGTCATTGAAGCCTACCTCGGCAAGCAGAAGGAGGCCTAACGATGAGTCAGATCTTACAGGTGAACGATCTTCACGTTTACTATGGCAGCATCCACGCCGTCAAGGGCGTCTCTTTCGAGGTCAACGAGGGTGAGGTCGTCACGCTGATCGGCGCGAACGGCGCGGGCAAATCGACCGTCCTGAACACGGTCTCCGGCCTGCTGCACCCCAAGCACGGCAGCGTCGTCTTTGAAGGCAAGGACTTAAAGGGCGTTCCCGCGCACAAGATCGTCGAGCGCGGCATGGCGCAGGTCCCCGAAGGCCGTCACGTCTTTTTACAGATGACGGTCGAGGATAACCTCGAGATGGGCGCCTATACCCAGCCGAATTCCACCATCGACGCCGGCATTGCGGACGTCTATGAGCGTTTCCCGCGCCTGAAGGAGCGCCGCAAGCAGATCGCCGGTACGCTTTCCGGCGGCGAACAGCAGATGCTCGCCATGGGCCGCGCGCTCATGTCGAAGCCGAAGCTGCTGATGCTCGATGAGCCCTCCATGGGCCTTGCCCCGATCCTGGTCGAGCAGATCTTCGACATCATCCGCGAGCTGCACACCGCAGGCACGACGATCCTGCTCGTCGAGCAGAATGCGCAGGCCGCGCTTTCCGTCGCCGACCGCGCCTACGTGCTGGAAACGGGCCGCATCACCCTCTCCGGCACCGGCAAGGAGCTCATGGCCAGCGACGCTGTGCGCAAGGCCTACCTCGGCGGTTAAATCACGATCGCACCGAAAGAGTCGTCCGAAAGGACGGCTCTTTTTTTGCGCAGTTCCGCTGCGGTACAAAATTTCCTGCAATTTCCGTGCACTTTTTGCCGGGATATGCTATACTGTCCGGGCAAGACTCATTCCATCCGCCGCGGTGCGGCGCGAACGATGATCGGAGGGTGCCATGTTCAAAATTCTCATCGCCGAGGACGACCGCGAGCTGCGTCAGCTCTTTGCCCACGTGCTCACAAAGAACGGCTATACGGTCCTCGGCGTCTCCAATGGGGAGGAGGCCCTTGCCGCGCTCGACCAGACCTATTTCGACCTCATTATTTCCGATATCATGATGCCGAAGATGGACGGCTTCGAGCTCGTGCGCTCCATCCGCGAGAGCGGCTCGTCCATTCCCATTCTGATGATCACCGCGCGCGACGCCTTTGACGATATGCGCCTCGGCTTTCTCTCCGGCAGCGATGACTACATGGTCAAGCCCATCAACATCAATGAGATGGTCCTGCGCGTGAGCGCGCTGCTGCGCCGCGCGCAGATGGCGAGCGAGCGCCGCCAGAGCATCGGCGGCACGGTGCTTGAATGCGACTCGCTGTGCGTCACGGTGAACGGCGAGAGCACGGTGCTGCCGCAGAAGGAATTCATGCTGCTTTACAAGATGGCCTCATTTCCCGGCCGCATCTTCACGCGCCAGCAGCTCATGGATGACATCTGGGGCTACGACTCCAGCACCGATACCCACACCGTCGACGTGCACATCGGAAGGCTGCGCGAGCGCTTCCGCGATAACCCGGACTTCAGGATCGTCACAATGCGCGGCGTCGGCTACAAGGTGGTGAAGGCATGAGCAAGCGCAGGAATAAATGGCTCGATATCCGCGTGCAGTTCTTCTTTATCTGCATGGCGGGCTTTATCGGCGTGGCGCTGCTGGCTACGCTTGCGACCTGGGGCCTTGAGCACCTGGGCATCAACGTGCCGACCTTCGTCTGGCTGCTCATCTTCACGCTGCTGCTCGGCAGCGCTACGGCAGCGGGCTTTTCTGTTGCGTTTTTTGCCCCCATCTCGCGCCTGTCGCGCGCGATGAAGGAGGTCGCAGGCGGCAACTTTCAGGTCAAGGTGGAAACAAGGAGCCTCTTTCGCGATATCCGCGACATTTACGACAATTTTGACCTCATGGTGCGCGAGCTCGGCGCGACCGAGACGCTCCAAACCGACTTCATCTCCAATGTCTCGCACGAATTCAAAACGCCCATCAGCGCCATCGAGGGCTACGCCTCGCTCTTGCAGGAGCACCAGCAGTCAAGCGAGGAGCAGGCGGAATATGTCGACAAGATCCTCTTCAACACGCGCCGTCTCTCCGCGCTGGCGGGCAATATCCTGCTGCTGAGCAAGCTCGACAGTCAATCCATCCGCCCCCGGCGCGAGCGCTTCCGCCTCGATGAGCAGGTGCGCCAGAGCATCCTTGCCCTTGAGCGCAGGTGGACGGAAAAGGACGTCGACTTCGACGTCGATCTCGACGAGATCGAATACACGGGCTATGCGGGGCTCCTGCAGCACGTGTGGTCGAATCTCATCGACAATGCCATCAAGTTCGGTCCGCGCGGCGGACTCATCCGGATGCGGATGCTGCGCGAGAACGGGAGCATTCTCTTCACCATCGACGACGAGGGCCCCTCTATCCCGGATGAGGATAAGGCGCGCATTTTTAACAAATTCTATCAGGGGGACAGCTCGCATGAATCCGAGGGCAACGGTCTCGGTCTCGCCCTCGTGCGCAAGATCGTTGCCATGCACGGCGGCGAGGTACGGGTCGAGGATCCGCCCCTGGGCGGCTGCCGCTTCGCCGTCTCGCTGCCCGAGCAGGGATGACCTGCCATTGTCCTGCAAAGTTTCAACAAAAATTGAGCTTGGCTTCACCATTTATTCGCTTTTCTATGCTATACTGAATCTTAACGGCCGCTTGACGCGGCATTTTCCCGGCGCACTGTCCTGCGTCGGGCTTTCCTTACGAAAAAAGGAGGTAGGATCGTGGGCTTTCTGCGCTGCTGCATTTACTACGGGGTCCTGGCCGTCTTGTCGTTTTTCATCGGCAGGCTCCTGCCGAAAAGCTGGTTTCATGCCGACCGGTTCCCCTACCGCTGCGCCCCCTGGGAGGCGAAGCTTTACCGCTTTCTGCGTGTGCACGACTGGCAGGACAAGGTGCCCGACATGAGCCGGATCGTTCCCAAGCTCATCCCCGCCAAAAAACTGAACGCGGACTTCCGCGCGCAGCTTCCGCGGATGCTCCAGGAGACCTGCGTGGCCGAGTTCACGCACTTTGTGCTCATCCTGCTCGGTTTTTACGCCCTGCGCCTATGGCCCGGAACGGGCGGCGCGATCGTCACTGCCATCTATATCCTGTTCGGCAACCTGCCGTTTCTCATCATCCAGCGCTACAACCGCCCGCGGCTGCAAAGGCTGCTTGCCGCGCAGCAGCGCCGGAGCGCAAAAGAAAACAAATAACAGTAAAGGATCGGATCTTTTCATGAAAGTTTTGATTTTAAGCTGCAACACCGGTGAGGGGCACAACTCCTGCGCCGCGGCGCTCGCGGAGGAGTGCCGCCTTCAGCACATCCCCTGCGACACCGAGGATGCCCTGCGCTTCATCTCGCCCGAGGTCTCGCGCTTCATCTCCAACTGGCACGTGCGCATCTACCGCCACGCGCCGGGGCTGTTCCGCGTGGGCTACCGCGCGGCGGAGGAGCATCCCACGCAGTTTCACGAGGGCTCCGCGCTCTACCGCTATCTCACGCAGGGCGTGGAAAAGCTCTGCGGCTTTATTGCCGGCAGCGGCTACGATACGGTCATCTGCACGCATCCCTTCTCCGCCCTCATGGTCAGCGAGGTCGTGAAGACGCACCTGCCCAACCTCAAGACCTGCTTCATCGCAACGGACTACACCTGCTCGCCCAGCGTGAAGGACAGCTCGCTCGACCGCTACTTCATCCCTGCGTCCTCGCTGGGCTCAGACTTTCTCGGCGGCGGCATCACGCCCGAGCGAATGCGCGCCTGCGGCATTCCCGTGCGCCAGATGTTCCAGTCCCGCGTCCGCAAGGAGGAGGCCAAGCGCGCCTTCGGCATTCCCGCCGACCATAAGCACCTTGTGATGATGTGCGGCAGCATGGGCTGCGGCCCCATTATGAGCATTGCCCGCCGCATCGGACGGAATTTGCCCGATAACCAGGACCTCACGATCGTCTGCGGCACGAATGAGCGGCTCTACGACCGCCTCTCCCGCAGATTTTACGGCGCGAAGAACGTGCACATTCTCTCCTATGTCAAGGATATGGCCCTGCTGATGGACTCGGCGGATCTCTACCTCACCAAGCCCGGCGGTATCAGCGTGACCGAGGCGGCCTCAATGCGCCTGCCGATGGTGTTCATCGACGCGGTCGCAGGCTGCGAGGAGTACAACAAGGACTTTTTCCTGCGCACGGGCGGCGCGGCCACGGGCAAGACGCCCGCCGAAATCGCGCGCGTGAGCTTAAAGCTCCTCAGCGACGAAAACACGCTCGAAAAGATGGGAGACGCGCTGGATACCGCTGTGCCGCACGACGCGGCGGCGAGCATCCTCTCGGAAATGAGCGAAGCGGAGGAGGGAGAGCTCGCATGATCAGGCCCTATGTCGACTACCGCGAGTTCCGCTTCAGCAAGCTGAACACGCCGGAGTTTTCCCACGTATGGCTGCTGCTCTTCTGGCCCGTCTTCGGGCTCGGTTTTTCATATGTCGAGCGCTTCTACCCCGTAACGCATTACATCGAGATGCACTGCGCGCTCGACGATCTCATTCCCTTCAACGAGTGGTTTCTCATCCCGTACCTCTTCTGGTTTGTCTACCTCATCGGCGCGGTGGCCTACACGCTCTTTTTTGACGTGCCGGGCTTCCGCCGCATGATGCACTTTGTGATGATCACCTACTCCGTCACGCTGCTCATCTACTTTCTCTTCCCCACCTGCCAGATGCTGCGGCCAGAGACCTTCCCGCGCGACAACGTGCTCACGCGCTTCATCGCAGGCTTTTACGTATTCGACACCAACACCAACGTCTGCCCCTCGCTGCACGTCATCGGCTCGCTGGCGGCGTTTTTCGCCTTCTGGCACACCCCTCTTTTCTCCTCGAAGGGCTGGCGCATCGCGTCCGGTATCGCGGCGTTTCTCATCAGCATCTCCACGGTCTTTATGAAGCAGCATTCCGCCCTCGATGTGCTCGCGGCGATCCCCCTCTGCGCGATCGGCTACTATTTCGCCTATGTGCGCAAGCCAAAGCGCGCCAAAGCGCCGGCCGCAAAGAGCTGAACATCCCTCTCGGCAGGAGCATGAAGCTCCTGCCGATTTTATACATCCGCAGCCGTCGCTTTATCGTAAGAAAGTGCATATATGCGTGCATAAATGTATATTTTTTAGATTTTTTGTGCTGTTTTTCCGTTTTCTGTACGATTTGCACAGAAAACGGCCGTTTTTTCTCCTCTTTTTTGAATCAAAAACCATTGACAACGAATAAATAAACATCTATACTCTCATTATCGTTTATGAAACGAATGAAAATTCGCTCGACGATAAAACAATATGCAAGATGGAAAGAAATTACAAAAGGAGCTATCAACCATGAAAAAGTTTACCGCACTGATGCTGGCTCTGATGATGAGCCTTTCGCTGGTTGCCTGCGGCAGCAAGGCCGACGACAGCAGCACCACCGATGACACCAACACCGACAACACCGAGCAGACCGGCGGCACGCTGGTGCTCGGCACCTCTGCCGACTATGCCCCGTTCGAGTTCATGTATGCCGATGACAGCGGCGAGATGCAGTTTGCCGGTATCGACATTTCCGCCGCGCAGTACATTGCCGACGAGATGGGCATGGAGCTTCAGGTCGAGAACATGGGCTTTGACTATCTGCTCACCTCTCTCGCCAAGGGCGACTATGACATCGTCATGGCGGCCATGGAAGCCACGGAGGAGCGTCTCAACTCCGCCGACTTCTCCGATCCCTACTACACCGATATCCCCCCGATGATCCTTGTCAAGGCTGACGCCGCCGACCAGTACGCTACCCTCGCCGACTTTGCCGGCAAGAGCGTCGGCGCACAGTCTGCCACCACCAAGGAGGGCATCGTTACCGACCAGATGGAAGGCGCCAGCCTCGTTTCCCTGCAGCTTGTGACTGACCTTGTCAACGAGCTGGTTTACGGCAAGATCGACGCGGTCGTGCTCGACGGTGCTGTCGCGCAGGAATATGTCGATGCCAACCCCGATCTGGCCATCGCCAGCGCCTCCTCCGAGCTCGGCGAAGCCCAGCCCTACTGCATCGCCGTTGCCAAGGGCGACCCCAAGGGTCTGCTGCCCGGCATCAACGCGGCGATCGCCAAGATGACCTCCGAGAACAAGATCGATGAGTTCATCGCCGACGCCGATGCGCTGAGCGGTGTGGCTGTCGAGGTCACCGCGGACGCTCCTGCGGCCTAAGTTCTCCCCTTTAACTACGCTCTCTTCTCACTATCTCTCATAGCCAATGAGCAAAGCCCCATGGCTTTGCTCATTGGCATCTCTATGAAAAACGCGTTTCCCATCACACTTTTGAAAGGAGATCCCTCCCATGGATTTTACCACATGGTGGAGCAACCTTTTCGTCGGGATGTCGCCGGCGTCGTTCGTCAACTTTTCCTTCCTGCCGAAGTACGGCGTGTACTTCCTGCAGGCGCTGGGCTACACGCTGCTGCTCGCAGTCGTGTCGGTCGCGCTGGCGGTCATTCCGGCGCTGCTGCTCGCGTTCATGCGCCTGAGCAAGAACAAGTTCGTGCGCAGCATCTCCGGCGCGTACATCGCCATCTTCCGCTCCACGCCGCTGCTCGTGCAGCTTTCGATCATTTACTTCGGTCTCTTTGGCGCGATCTCCATCCCGCGCCTGTACCTCTTTGGCTTTATCGACATTTCCCGCTTCATTCCCGGCGTCGTGGCGCTGGCGCTCAACAGCTCGGCCTATGTCGCCGAGATCTTCCGCGCGGGTATCCTTGCCGTTGACGCGGGCCAGACCGAGGCCGCGCGCTCGCTGGGCCTTTCCGCCTCCCAGTCCATGACGCTCGTCGTGCTGCCGCAGGCCATCAAAAATGTCCTGCCCGCACTCGGCAACGAGGTCGTCACCATGGTCAAGGAATCGTCCATCTGCTCCACGCTCGGCATGGTCGAGCTGATGTTTGCCGCGAAGACCGTGGCAACGTCCACCTACATTTCCCTCGCGCCTTACGTGCTGGCAGCGCTGATGTATTTCTGCATCACCTACCCTGCCGGAAAAGCGATCGAAGCACTCGAAAGGAGGATGCGTCGTGGCGACAAGCACTGATTTCCTCATCCGCGTGGCAGACGTTTCCAAGGAGTACAACGGCGGCGCCGTCCACGCACTCTCCCACTGCGATCTAAGTGTGAAAAAGGGCGAGGTCGTGGCCATCATCGGTCCCTCCGGCAGCGGCAAATCGACACTGCTGCGCTGTTTGAACCTTTTAGAGCAGCCGACCTCCGGCACGATCTATTTTAAGGATGTCGCCCTCAACGGCAAGAAGGTCAACCTCGACCTCCACCGCCGCGAGATGGGCATGGTCTTCCAGCACTTCAACCTCTTCCCGCACATGACGGTCAAAAAGAACATCACCCTCGCCCCCGTCAAGCTCAAGCTCAAAACGCAGGAGGAAGCGGACAAGCAGGCCATGGCGCTGCTGGAGCGCATCGGCCTTGCTGACAAGGCGAACGAGTATCCCGCGATGCTCTCCGGCGGCCAGAAGCAGCGTATCGCCATCGTGCGCGCGCTTGCCATGGCGCCCGAGGTCATGCTCTTCGACGAGCCGACCTCCGCGCTCGACCCCGAGATGGTCGGCGAGGTGCTCGATCTCATGCGTGACCTTGCCAGGGACGGCATGACGATGGTTGTTGTCACGCACGAGATGGGCTTCGCCCGCGAGGTCGCCGACCGTGTGGTCTTCATGTCCGAGGGTGCGATCATCGAAGAGGGTTCCCCCGCCGAGATCTTCGACCGCCCGCAGAGCGAGCGGCTGCAATCGTTCCTCGCCAAGGTCCTTTAACGGCACTTCAAAAAGCGGCTTTGCCGCTTTCCTGATACGAAAAAAGGCGTCCGGCCGTTGGCCGGACGCCTTTTGCTGTTAAGAATGTCTCGCAGAGCTTCGCGCCCGCGGGCGCGAAAGAAATGGAAATTTGTTTTTTGAAAATCTTACATCTTCTCCGGTGCGGAGCAGCCGATGACGCCAAGGCCGTTGGCCAGCACCTGGCGCGTCGCGCTCACGAGCTTCAGGCGCGCGTCGATCACGGCCTCATCCTCGCCCTTGATGCGGCAGGCGTTGTAGAACTTGTGGAACGCGGCGGCAAGGCGCATCAGATAGCGGTTGATGTAGCTCGGGTCGTAGTCACGCGCCGCCATGCGGATCTCCTCGGCGAAGGAGGACAGTTCCTTGATGAGCGCGCGCTCGGCGTCGCTCGAGAGGATAGACAGATCCGCCGCGCCGGGCTTGACGCTATGGCCCTCTTCCTCCAGCGCCTTCAAGAGGCTGCAAATGCGCGCGTGCGCGTACTGGATATAGTAGATGGGGTTCTCGCTGTCCTCGCGCACCGCGAGGCCGAGGTCGAATTCCATCTGCGTGTCGGGCTTGGCGTTGAAGAAGTAGCGGCAGGCGTCGACGGGGATCTCATCGAGCAGGTCGGACAGCGAGATGGTCTTGCCCGTGCGCTTGGACATACGCACGACCTCACCGTCGCGCACCAGCTTGACAAGCTGCATCAGCACGATATCGAGACGGTTGGTGCCGTCAAGACCCAGCGCGTCCATCGCGCCCTTCATACGGGCAACGTGGCCGTGATGGTCCGCGCCCCAGATGTTGATGACCTTGTCGAAATGACGCACGGCGAACTTGTTGCGGTGGTAGGCAATGTCGCCGGCGAAGTAGGTGTAGAAGCCGTTGGCGCGGCGCAGAACGTCGTCCTTGAGGTCGAGCTTGTCGATGTCCTCGTCCTTTTTGCCCTGTTTGCGGTACTGCTCGCGCATGATATCGGCGGTCTTGAGCCAGAGCGCGCCTTCCTTTTCATACGTCCAGCCGAGCTTGTGCAGCTCTTCGACCGTGTCTTTGACGTAGCCGCTGTTGTGCAGCGAGGACTCGAAGAACCACTCGTCGAACTTGATGCCGTAGCGCTCAAGGTCGCTCTTCATCTTCGGGATGTTGCGCTCCAGGCCGAAGCGCGCCATGTCAGCGTGGCGCTCCTCGACGGACTTGTCTAAATAGCTCTCGCCGTGGACATCGTAGAAGGCCTTGGCAAGCTCGCGGATGTCGTCGCCGTGATAGCCGTCTTCGGGGAATTCGAGGGCGTCCTCGCCGCGGATGAGCTGGATGTAGCGCGCCTCGATGCTCTTGGCGAACTTTTCGATCTGGTTGCCGAAGTCGTTGACGTAGAACTCGCGCCAGACCTTCGCGCCAGACCAGTCGAGCACCTCTGCGAGCGTATCACCGAGCACGCCGCCGCGCGCGTTGCCCATGTGCATGGGGCCCGTGGGGTTCGCGGAGACGAACTCGACCATATACTTCTTGCCGTCCAGCCAGTTGTCGCGGCCGTAGTTTTCCTTCTCCTCTTCCACGGCGGAGAGCACGTCGGCGTACCACTTGTCGCCGAGGCGGAAGTTCAAAAAGCCGGGGCCTGCGATCTCAACGGAGGTAAAGTAGGTGTCGCTCAGGTCCATGTGCTCGGTCAGGATCTTGGCGACCTCGCGAGGGTTCTTGCGCATGGCCTTGGAAGCGGCGAGGCAGAAGGTCGTCGTATAGTCGCCGTTGGCGGTATCCTTGGGGATCTCCACGGCGGGGACGGTCTCGACGCCCTCGGGCAGGAGACCTTCCTGCACAGCCGCGCGATAAGCCGCCGCCGTCAGCTCGGCGATCTGGTTCTTGGCGCTGCGGATCATATTCATAGCAAATTCTCCTCTATCCTTTGCGGTTTTACCCAGTCGGCGCGGCGTGATCGCCCAAAATCGCCCCATGGGGATACTTTTTCGAAATTATACTATATTTATCCGCAGAAAACAAGGGAAAGTGCAAGAAAACTGCTCACGCGGCCTCCTTGCCGCGCAGGACTTCCCTGACCGCGCCGCGATGACGAAAGACCGTCATCCAGCAGAAGAGCAGCGTCAGCGCCGCGCAGAGACTGACGCATAGCCGGTAGTCCATCACCTCACCGAGCGCCCCCACCGCGAGCGAGAGCACGGCGCTCGCCGCCGTGATGAGCATACTCTCATAAGCGTTGATGCGGGCACGCAGATGATCGGGCAGATACCGCTGCACCGCCGCTTGCCGGATCGTTGCACTGTTGATGCCAAGAAAGCCGCAGAAAGCACGATTTGCGAGCATCAGCGGATACGGCAGCCACAAAAGCAGCACGTCCATCATCTCATAGACCTGATAGACAGCAAAGATGAAGGGAAAGCGTTTCTTTTCCGGCAGGCTATAGCGGTAGCGCACCACGCCGCCGAGTGAGCGCCCGGCAAACTCCGCCACGGAGAAAAAGGAGTACATCGCCGCCGTAAAGCCGGGCGCTGTGCGGAAAAAGGCGACGAGCAGCGGCGAATAACCCGCCGCCATGCCGTTGGTCACCGCCATATAATCATACAGCGCGCGCAAGCCCTTCTCCCGCTTGAGATAGGCTGCCGCCTCGCGGAGATCTCCCCACCAGAGGCGCAGGGAAAATCGCTCGCCGCCGCGCGGCGTTTCTGCGACTGAGATCTTATTCTCGATGAGCGCAGAGAGCAGCGACAGCGCCGACTGCACGAGCAGCAGCCGCGCAACGCCCAGCGTATCGAAGAGCACGGCGGCCACGGGCATCATCAGCACCTTGAGCACGGGATAGAGCATGGAGGAAACGGTGTAGCCCTTTTCCTCCATGCCCTCCGGCAGGATGAGCGGGTAAAAGCTGCTGTAGGCCAGCTCGTCGAATGCGCTCAGGCATGCGAGCAGCAGCGAAAAGCCGAGATACACCGTGTAAGAGAACTCACAGCGCAGCAGGTAGACACCAGCGAGCGCATAGAGCAGTGCATTCACCGTGTCGCCGCCGACGAGGAAGGGTTTTCTTGGGTAGCGGTCCATCAGCGGCGCGATCAGAAGCGGCAGCACCGCGCCGGGCAGCAATTGGATCGCCACCACGAGTGCCGAGGCCAACGTGCTGCCCGTTTCGTCGAAGACGAGAAACGACAGCGCAAAGCCGCTGATGATGCCGCCCGCCGCGCCGAGCGAGGTCGCGAGCGTGATGCGGATAAAATCCTTTGTCCAGAGTGTTTTTGTCATAGTTCTCACCTCGCCATTATTATGGCATGGCGCGTGGGCGAAAAAAAGACGGTATCCGTGGGAAACTTTCTCCCATCAGATACCGCTTAATCGCTCTTTTTTACTTTTCCGCAGGAAAGTCCTCCAGCAGCGCGCAGGCCTCGCGGTAGCGGCGGTTCGCCTTGTACCATTCGAGCATCCACTTGAGGTGGAAGCGCGCGTAGCCCGCGCCGCGCTCGCGCCGCAGCAGGGCAAAGCAATCCGTCAGGAGTGTTCCGTAGCGCTCGTCGCGCAGATAGTCCGGCGTTTCCACTCGATAGCGCACAAGCGCGAGCATCTGCCGCTCGGGTGCGTGCGCTTCGTCCTCGGGGAGCATCGCCTCCGCCCGCGCAAGCGCGGCGAGCGCCTCGTCCCGCCGCCCCAACGCCTCGCAGCAGACGGCGAGCTTGTGCAGTGACATCGCGTCCGGTTCTTCCAGCGCGGCAAAGTAGGCATACGCCGCCGCAAAGTCGCCGCACTCGATCTTTGTTGCCGCTTCGTTGTAGCGGATCGTCGAGAGGATATCCTGATCGCCGAGCGCCAGGGCGAGCCGCTGCGCGACCGCGTAGTGCTGGCGCATCCGCTCTGCGTCGCCCGAATCGGAGCAGCAGTTGCCGAGATACACGCGGCAGCTCATCATGATGTGGGCATAGCCCTCTGCGGCGGCGGCGTCATAGGCGGCGCGCAGCGCCTCGGTCGCGGCGGCATAGCGCCCGCGCGCGTAGAGATGCGCGCCCTGCCACAGGCGGATCACCGCGGCGGGATAGAGAAGCGCCGCCTCCTCGTGCCGCCCCTCCAGCACGCGCTGGAGCGCGAGCTGACGCTGGTCCAGAAACGGAATAAATTCCGTGTCCAGTGGATGCCGCTCCCCGTCCTTTTTGCAGGAAAAAGCGCGCAGAAGAAGGTAATCCGCCGCGCAGGGACTGCAAAGGAGCGTACTCTCCTGCGCGCGCAGGCGGGCGAACGCGGCGTCGAACGCCGAGGCGTCCCCGGAAAAGAGCGCCTCCATGCACGCTTCCGTCCTCGCGCGCAGCGCGCCGTCCTCGTCATTTGTCCACGAAAGTCCCAGCCGCGCAAGCAGCAGCGTGAGGATCTCCTCCGATGCCGCCGCTTTTCCCTGCTCGATCTTGGAAAGATACGACGTGCCGCAGATCCCGCGGCACAATCCCTCCTGACTCCAGGCGCGCGCAAGGCGCTCGCGCCGGATCAGAAGCCCCGCAATGCTCATCGCCCTTCCCTCCTTTTTGCCTTCAGTATAACATATCGCGGCCAAAAGAAAAGTCCTCTTTTTCTCCGCCGCCGACCGTGCGCGCAACAGTCCAGTTTGCTTTTTTTGCCGCAGTCCAGTGCCTTGCGCGCGACAGAGCAAAAGTGGAAAATCCCTTGCTTTTTTAACCAAAAATAATATAATGATGATAGCATTATTTGGATGCTTTTTATGAGAGATTTTGAGAAATAACAAAAAGGAGGACTTCCCTATGCCCGTTAATCTGAAAGGCCGCTCGTTCCTGACCCTGAAGGACTTCACCCCCGATGAGATCCGCTATATGCTCAACCTCGCCGCCGACCTCAAGGTGAAAAAGCGCGCCGGCATCCGCGGCAATCTGCTCGCCGGCAAGAACATCGTGCTGCTGTTTGAAAAGACCTCCACCCGTACGCGCTGCGCTTTCGAGGTTGCAGCCTACGACGAAGGCGCAAGCGTTACCTTCCTCGATTCCAAGTCTTCCCAGATGGGCAAGAAGGAAACGATGGCGGACACCGCCAAGGTCCTCGGCCGCTTCTATGACGGCATTGAGTACCGCGGCTACGACCAGAAGGTCGTCGAGGGGCTCGCCGCCAACGCGGGCGTGCCCGTGTGGAACGGCCTGACGGACGTCGACCACCCGACGCAGGCGCTCGCCGATATCCTGACGCTCATGGAAAACACGAAGAAGCCCCTGAGCAAGTGCAAGCTCGTCTTCTGCGGCGACACGCGCAACAACGTCGCCTACTGCCTCATGTACATCTGCGCCAAGCTCGGCATCCACTATGTCGGCTGGGGCCCGCGCGAGCTCGCGCCCGCCGCCGACGTCGTCGCCTACTGCCGCGAGGTCGGCAAGACGACCGGCGCCATCGTCGAATACGGCGAGGATAAGGCCCTCTTAAAGGGCGCGGACGCCCTCTACACCGACATCTGGGCCTCCATGGGCGAAGAGGACAAGATCCCCGAGCGCGTCAAGCTGCTCACGCCCTACAAGGTCACGGGCGAGGTGATGAAGGCGACGGAAAATCCCGACTGCATCTTCCTGCACTGCCTGCCCTCCTTCCACGACTTCGACACCACCATGGCTGCTTCCCAGAAGGAGCTCGGCTACGATATCCGCGAGGTCACGGACGAGGTCTTCCTCTCCCCGAACTCCAAGGTCTTCGACGAGGCCGAAAACCGGATGCACACGATCAAGGCCGTCATGGTCGCCACCATCGGCAGCGTGTAAGCGCTTCAAAGCAAAAAAGAATGGGAACGCGATCGCGTTCCCATTCTTTTTGCGTATTTTTTACTTTTCTACCTGCGTCCAGTCGCGGGTCTCGCGCAGCTCGGTCCACTTTTCGTACTCGGAGTTCTCCTTGTACTTGTAGTAGTGGCTGTTGGTCGCCTCCTGAATGGCCAGATAGTACCACGCCTTCTTGTCGGCGTTGTCGGTCCAGGTGGTCATGTCGGGGAGCAGATCGTCCTCGGTCTCGGGCTTGCGATTCAGCACGCGGTTGACGAGCGTCACGGTCTCGGCGCGGGTGATATTGCGCTGGGGACCGAAGGTGCCGCCGGGATAACCGTCGACCCAACCGTTGTTGTAGGCGACGCTGATCTCGTCCTTCGCCCAGTGGTTGGCGATATCGCTGAAGGCGGCGAGCGTCTTGTCGCCGTCGGTGTCAAAGCGGGCTGCGATGGCGGCGAACTCCGCGCGGGTGATGTAGGCGTTCGGGCGGAAGGTGCCGTCGGGATAGCCCGTGATGATGCCCATGGCGCTGAGCGTCGAAACGGCGTTGTTGTACCATGCGCCGGCGGCAACATCGGTGTACTTGTTGGTGCTCGTGAAGTTCTCCTCGCGCACGTCGTCGGTCAGCAGGCGGAAGAAGATGGTCGCGACCTCGGCGCGGGTGATGGCATTCTGCGGGCGGACCTGACCGTTGCCATAGCCGACGATGTAAGCGAAGTGGTCGGTCGTGTTCAGACCGAGCGCGTCGTCATCGGGAATATCGACCTTGGGCTGCTCCGGCTGGATGGGATAGTAGGGCGTGTAGTTCCTGGCAAAGGTCGCGTGAATCTTATGGGCTTCGGTCACGTTTTCAAACTTGTATTCCGTTACTGCGCCGACGCTCTTGCCGTCCACCAGCACGTCCTTGATGCAGTAGCCAGAATCGGGCGTGATGGTAAAGGTCTTGTTGCCGCCCTTGGGTACTGCGATCGTGCCCGCGGGTTCGATCTTGCCGTGCTCATCGGCGGTTGCGGTAATGACACGCACTTCATCGACCTTGACCTGCAACAGATGCGCTCCGTCCGTCGCATTGGCGTTCCCAACACCGATACCATTATTTGCGCTGAGGTAGAATGGCTTATTGATCTTATCATCATTCACAACATGGTAACCAAACACCACTACAAGATAGTAGTCATCATGGCCCTCATAGGAGCTGCCTTCATATCTCGCGTGTTCCGTCTTTGCAATGGGAATGGTATTATGCTCGCCGTCCACATATTTAATTTCCACATTGCTTGTTGCGGTAGAAAAGCGCTCCTTTTCTTTCTTGCTTCTCGGGCCGTTAAAATCGTTCGTTCCGTCTCCGAGCGATACTTCGTCAAACCAGTAGTACTCAAAGTAAACGTAATCCTTGTCAGTGCCCTGCTTTTCCTTCAGCAGCGGGTGATCGACCTGAATACCGATCGAGTGCTCCTTGCCGTCGCCGATGGTTACGGTGAAGGGCTGGTCGGCATTGACCGGCTTGGATTCCCCATCCACAAGGTAAGAGATCGTGGGCGCAAGCAATTCATACTTGCCGCCGCCGGAAACAGCCGTTACTGCATCATGGTCAGCTTTCAGATTCTTGGTAACGTCCAGAACCTCACCGTTTTCTATGAGCTTCCAGCCACCGCCGGTCACATATTCATATCCGGGCTTCGGATCGACAGGAGTGCCGGAACCCTGTGCTGTGGGCAGTGCATACGCATCATTGAGTTCCCAGAATCCGGTCGTATTATCCAGCTGATACCCAAGCGGCTTGCCGTTCAGGTGCAGTTCTGTTTCATTGGTACCATCAAAGGTGATTTCGACCGGATAGGTTAAACACCCTTGTGCTCTCCCTGCACCTGAGTAATAACTATTGTAGGCCGACATAGTCGGCAAAACAATAATTCGCTTCGAATCACGCGAATAAACTTTGAACGCATCGCCTGAGTACTGGCTAATATCTTTATTCTTGACTACAATCTGAATAATAGGGTCTGCTGAACCTTTATAATAGAACGCTGCTTCCCCAATTTCCTTTACCGATTCAGGAATAACAACCTTCGCATTCACATCAGCAGCAAAGCAATTTTCGAATGTATGCTTGCCGATATACGTCAGGGTTTCGGGCAATGCAAAGACAACGCCTTCCGGAGAATCAGCCAGTCGCATGACCTTCAAAGATCTGCAATCCGTGAATACGGAAGCGCCGTTCGAATTACCAAGACTTGTCAATGTATTGGAGAAAATAAACGTTTCCAAAGACTTGCAATCACCAAACGCAAATTTACCGATGACCGTTACCTGAGTATTGGACAGGTCAACCGATGCCACCGGAGAGTGCATAAATGCCTGATTGTCGATCTTCTCCAGATGGGTTGCATTGCTGAAATCGACAGCAACCACTTTTTTGCGATTAAAAGCATTTTGACCGATACTCGTTACCTGCATACCGCCAATTTCCGCCGGAATGGTAACGGAAAGGGGCTTATCCTTGTTCGCGGCAAGCCAAGCCTTATCAATGCCCGTAATCGCACCCTTATTTTTATCAAAAGTCAACGCTTCCTCAGGAACCGCAGTCGGGGTATTTTCCGCCGCGGGTGCGGCCAGCAGCATGGGCGCATCCTCCACAGGGGCGGTCTCTTCCTCCTCCACGCCCGCAACAGGCGCCAGCACAACTTCGCCGTCTTCCGCCGTTTCGCCCTCGCCGTCTGCGGCCAGGATGCCGATAGGCAGCAGGGACAGCATCATCACGAGCACCAGGACCCAGGTAAGAAGCCTCTTGCCAAGCTTCTTCTCAGACATAAAAAAACCTCCTTCTTGTCGTGCGACATCGAAGAAGGGGGGAAGCTGTATTTGGCAGCCGGCTGCCGTGCGGTGCGTGCGCCGTTTAGACCCTTGGCTTTGCGACACCGGCTTTCGCCGGCTGTGCCTTTGTCTGTCCAGTTGCTCTTCCGCGAGCCGCACAGATAAAGCTATTTTCGAATATTTTATTTTACATATTATAGCAGGATATCACAAAAAAACAAGTAGGGATTCAAAATTTTTTTGAGATATGCAGCAATTCCGCTCGCACCGGGCACAGAACGGAGCAGGAAGCGGCTCCCGCCGCTTCCCGCTCCCTCTTCTCTCTCATCTCTCGGTAAAAGCTTATTTGCAGTACTGTGCCAGCTCCTGCCGCAGGGCGTTCGCCTCCTGCTCGCCGCGGGCGATGATGGCCACGGAATCGTTGCCCGAGATGCACCCGAGCATCTGCGGCAGGCGCATCGCATCGATGGCTGCGCCCGCAGCGTCGGCAAGGCCCGGCAGCGTTTTGAGCAGCACCACGATGCCCGCGCAGTCCACGCCGACGCTGCACTCATTCAAAATGAGCTGCAAGCGCCTCGTGTTGTCGATATGGTCGGCCCTACCCGAAACGGCGTAGCGGCTGCGGCCGCCGCCGAGGGGCTCCTTATAAAGGTAGAGCTCCTTGATATCGCGCGAGACGGTCGTCTGCTTGCTCTGGATGCCGCACTCGGCCAGGCGCGCGATGAGCTCCTCCTGCGTCTCAATGTCGTACTTTTCGATCAGTTCCAGGATCTTCTCCTGTCGCTTGCTTTTCAACTCTCTTCCTCCTATCGCCGCATCCGCACGCGGCGCAAGGGCGGGCGCGTGCCGCGGAAGGGTCGTATCTGCGGTGTGCTTACAGGTCGTCGCGGTTGACGGGGCAGGACATACAGCGCGGGCCGCCGCGTCCGCGCGACAGCTCGGCCGACGGGACCGTCAGCACGTCGAGCCCGTGCTTAATAAGCAGCTCGTTTGTCACATAGTTGCGCTCATAGGTGATAACGCGGCCCGGCGCGATGCAGAGCGTGTTCGACCCGTCGTTCCACTGCTCGCGCTGCGCGGCCATCAGATCACCGCCGCCGCAGCGGATCAGGTCGACCGCGGGCAGCTTGAGCTCGAGGGCCAGAATGTCCTTGAGCTCCTCCTTGATCGCGCCGAAGCGAAGCTCGCCGTGCTCATCGAGCGTCATTTCGTAAACGCTCAGCGGACCCTCGATCTCGGGATGGATGGTGAACTTGTCGTAGTCGACCATCGTGAACACGGTGTCGAGGTGCATGAACGCGCGCGTTTCGGGAATGTCGAAGGCCAATACCTTCTTAAATCCGGAGTTTTGCAGCAGGTTGCGCGCAAACGTCTCCGCGCCGGAGACCGTCGTGCGCTGCGAAAGGCCGATGGCCACGATGTCCTTCGACAGCACGAGCACGTCGCCGCCCTCGATGGAGTAGCTGTCGGACAGATCGTACCACATCCTGTTGTCCGGCGCGGCAAAGTCGCGGTTGTAGAGGAACATATATTTTAAGAGCAGACTCTCGCGCTTGCGCGCGGGGGTGTGCATCCTGTGGATGTTGATGCCCTCGCCCACGCAGGCGCCGGGGTCGCGGGTAAAGTACAGATTCGGCATGGGGTCGGAGACGAAGGGATAGTCATCGTCGACTAAGTCCATGAGCGACGTGGGCTGCTTGGTGGCGACCTCGCAGCGCTTGATGCCGGCGATCATCTTCGTCACCATCTGCTTGGGCGGCATATCGAGCAGCAGGCTCGTCATACTTGCGCGCAGGCCCTTGGCGTGAATTTTGCTGATGTTCAGAAAATCGTTCACGAGCTGGATCTGGCGCGCGGGGTCGGCGACGGACTTGGCCACCTCGTCGACATAGTAGATGACCTCAACGCCGTTTTCGCGCAGGACCTCGGCAAAGCGGTCGTGCTCCTCCTGCGCGACCTTTAAGTACGGAATGTCGTCAAACAGCAGGCGCTCGAGCGTCGCGGGCGTCAGCGATTCCAGCTCCTCGCCGGGGCGGTGCAGCAGCACCTTGTTGAGCTTTCCGATCTCGGAAAAGTTGTGGATGCCTGGATACATGATATGCTCCCTTTCCGGAGCGCCGGCGGCTCTCTCATCGACCGCCCAAACGCCCCCGTCATGATTTGTTTCCGTGCGCCGCTGCCGCGTGCAGCACAGACGCACCGCGAGTCCGTTCTCTGAATTCTGTTCCAAGTATATCCTTTTCCTATTTGCTTGTGATGTATCAGCATTGTTGGCATTTTGTGTGCCAGTCACTCGTCCAGTTCTTCTTTTAGCGCTTTTTGCAATACCTCCATGCCTTGGGCGAGGCGTTCTTCGGATTCATAGGAATAATTGATGCGGATATGGTCGCGCCCGCCGTTCTTACCCGGGTAGAAAACATGTCCCGGGATCAGCGTAACGCCCATATTATAGGCCCTGCGGATGAACTGCTTGCTGTCCACGCCGTCCGGCAGGGCGCACCAGACATATACGCCGCCTTTTGGCTTTATATATCTCACGCCGAGCGGCGCGAGCTCGTCAAGCTTTCGGCAGACAAGGTCGCGGTTTGCGCGGTAGATCTCGCGGAATTTTGCAAGCGAAGTGTAATAAATGCCGTCATCCAGATACATACCGAGCAGCTTTTGCGTCATCCAGTCCGAGGCCATCAGCCGCACGGAGACCAGATAGCTCAGCGCGCGGATAAAATCGCGGTTGCCTGTGACAAAGGCAAGGCTCAGTCCCGGGACAAACGTGAGCGAAAACGAATAGATGTAAATAACGTTGCCCATCGTGTCGAACGCCTTGATGGGCGGGGGCTTTTCCCCGTCGTAGGCGAGCTCGCTCGCCGCGTCCTCCTCGACGATCGGGATGCGGTAGCGGTTGGAGAGCTCCACGAGCTTTTTGCGCCGCTCAAGCGACAGGATATGGCCCGTGGGGTCATGATAGCTCGAATTGACAAAGATGAGGCGCGGCTTTATGTGCGTAAGCAGCTTTTCGAGCACCTCGCAGTTCATACCGTCCGCATCGACGGGAACGCTCAGGATCTTTGCGCCCGCGAGCTCCATCACACGGTACATATCGGGGTGCACGGGCTCCTCCATCACAACGCTGTCACCCGGCTTGACCAGCAGCGTCACGATAAAGTCAAGTGCCTGGTTTGTCTCCGACAAAACCTGAATTTCGCCCGATGACGCCTTTACCCCCTTCGTACTGAGGAAAGCCACGAGCTTTTGCCGCAGAAACTTATCGCCCTTGTAGGGGCTGAAAAAATACTGGCATGGGCCGCTGCCCGTGACGAGCGCCGCAATATCCTGCGCCACGCGCTCGGACGAAAACACCTCGCGCGAGGCGACACCGCTGCCGAGGGAATAGTGGCTTTCATCCGTAAAGCGCTGAAACAGGTCGTCAAACGTCTTTTCCATGTCAAGGTACTTGTCTGCCACCTCGCTGACCCAGTTGACGCGCCCGCCCTGCGCATTTTCGCCGCTTTCCTCTTCCGCGGCCGTCTTGTCAACGCTCGCCGCGGTCACGACATAGCCCACGCCCTGGCGCGACTCGATCCACGCGTCGCTCTTGAGCTCGCTGTAGGCCTTGACGACCGTGTTGCGGTGCACATCTAAAATCTGTGCGAGGGCACGCTCGCTTGGCAGCGTGCTGGCCCTCGGCAGCGCGCCGCTGATGATCTGCGCTTTGATCTGCTCGGCGATCTGCAAATACACCGGCACCTTCGCATCCTTATCGATCTTGATCGTCATAGGGGCTCTTCTCCCTTTTCCGCGGCGGCCGGTCTCTCACCTCCGGCACATCTTGCAGTCTCTGCCGCAGTTCTCTCATGCTCTCTTTTGTATTTTATCACAACTTTTCATGATTTGTACAGACATTTTTGTGCATCTGCGCTAAATTCCTAAAAATATAAGGTGAAGGGCGTCCTTTCGGACGCTCTTCACCCTTTCGGTTGGGACTATGAGCAGAATAGGATGTTCCTTTTTGCCTTAAAACAGCAGGTGTGCGATGGGGCAGACGATCAGCAGGCTGATGATGGTGCGCTCCAGGAAGATGACGAACAGCTCCCAGATGTTGAGAGGAAGCTTGGAGCCAAGGATCAGGCCGCCGACCTCAGAGAGGTAAAGCACCTGCGTGACGGAGACGACCGCGACAATAAACTTGGCCATCTGGCTGGTGCACTCCGCGATCAGGACGGCGGGGGTGAGCATATCGGTGAAGCCGACGATCATCGTGGAGGCGACTGCATTCGCTTCGGGCACCTGAAGAAGCTGGAGCAGGGGGCGGAACGGGATGCCGAGCCATTCAAAGATCGGCGTGTAGTTTGCAAGGATCAGAGCGACAGTACCAATGGCCATGACGGAGGGCAGAACGCCGAACCACATGCTGCAGGCGTTCTTGGCGCCGCTCTTGAAGAATTCACCGATGCCCTTGTGCTCGGCAACGCGCTTCATGGCGAGGTCCATGCCGTACTCAACGTTGCTCTTGTAGCCCTCGGGAAGAGTGTCGGGAGCGGCCTTGCCTTCGACTAAGTACGTGTTGGGCTTTTTGCGCAGGGGATAGAGATACGGGCAGATGATGGCGCAGATGATACCGACGAGGCAGACGATGAGGTAGTAGATACCGAAGTAATCGAGCAGCCCCACCGTATTGAGAACGACGAGGGTAAACGTGATGGAAACGGCGGAGAACAGCGTTGCGATGATGCTTGCTTCCTTGGCGGAGTAATAGCCGCCCTCATACTGGTTGCAGGTGAGCATAACGCCCAGCGTACCGTCGCCGATCCAGGAGGTGATGCAGTCGACCGCCGCACGGCCGGGGACCTTGAACAGGGGGCGCATGACCTTGGTGAGCAGCGCGCCGACGAATTCGAGCAGGCCGAAGTCGAGCAGCAGCGGCAGCAGCAGGGCCGCGATGACGAAGATGATAACGAGCGTGGTGAGCAGGTCGTAGAGGACAAATCCGCCCTGACCGCCGCCGGTGATCATACCGACGAGACCCACGCCGTCCTCGCCCACACCCAGATAGGTGAGCCACACGAAGATGACCGCGAGCACGCGGAGCACGACCCAGATGGGTTTGCAGGCGAAGCATTCCTTCATGATGTCGCTATTCATAATGAATTTGGGCTTTGCCAGCGCAATGAGGGACATCACTGCCGAAACGGTGAGGATCAGCACGCACAGCAGCGGCAGGAAGCCGCCGATGTAGCCCGAGATGATGTCGGCAAGGATCTTGACCACAACGGTCCAATCGCCGTCAGCATTCTTCACCGGGATCATAAACAGGATGATACCAGTGATCGACGGGATGATGAACAGAGCTTTCAGTTTCGCGTTACTTTTGGTTTCCATTCTCTCTCCTCCTTCATATTGGCAAGTCAGGCCGGAAGGCGGTCTCTCTCACAGCCGCTTCCCCGGCAGACAGCTCTTGCCTTTACTTTATACGAATTCAGCAGTAAAGCAAGTACCAGCAACGTTCTCAATTTGTATACCAGCAATAAATTTCTCCATTTTGTCATTCACTTTTTTGTCGAACCTGTATGTATCTTTTTTGCTTTTTGGGAAAAAGCCCATTTCCTCTTGCCGTTTCAGGGATTTTGGAGAAGAAAAAGGGAGACGCGATACGCGTCTCCCTCCCGTTTGCTTTATTGCAAGTTTTCAACGTCCTTCTTGCCGACCGCCATGCGCTTCCATTGCTCAGGAAGGCCCGGCGCGATGAGCGGGAACAGATTTTCCGTGTCCGACGTCGGCTGGATGTTATAGGTGCCGTACTTGTTGACAAGATCGGCGCAGTCATCCGGCTGGCCGAAGCGCGCTTTGAGCATCGGCGTCATGTCGCGCGGAAGTCCCACGTCCTTGCGTTTCATTGAGAAGATCACCTCCGGACGTAGTATGTCCGGAGGCGGTCGTTCTCTTGCGTTCTCTTATGCGCGCAGTGATGCGGGATACACGCCCGCATCGTGCAGCTTTTTCAGCTCGCGCTGCACCATTTCCTTATCCTCGTGGTAGGTCATGCCGAACCAGCGCGCGCTCGATCTCAGCACAGAGACGGTGAGCTCGCCGCGGTCGATGAGCTGACCGATCAGGCTCGGCAGCAGGCACTCTCTTTTGATCTCGCCATCCGGCAGGGCGCGGAGGAAGTCCTTGAAGTACTCGTCGAGCTTTTCAAAGAGCCAGGGCGTAAAGCCCCAGAAGTTCATCGAAACCGGCGTTTCCGGCGCGTAGACCGGGCCGTCGCCGTTTTCCTGAATATCGCGGATCTTGCCGTCATCGCAGGGCTTCAGGTGGAACGTCTCCACCACGCGGTCGAGCATTCCCTGCCCGTTCACGTGGCACACACCGCGCGTGACTGTGCCGTGCTCGCTCACGGTGTTGCAGAGGTCATAGCCGACCATCGTGCCCTCGCCGCTCGCGGCGAGCTTCCCGAGCTCTTCATAGATGGTCCTGAACGCGTCCACGCCATAATAGTCGTCGGCGTTGATGACAACGAACGGCTCGCTCACGCACTCTCTCGCGCAGAGCAGCGCGTGCACCGTGCCAAACGGCTTGACGCGCTCCTCGGGCACCTTGTAAAAAGAGGGAACGCTCGAAAAGTCCTGATATGCGTAGCATACCTCGACCTTTTCGCCCTCCGCCGTTTTGCGCTCTGCAAGGCGCTTGCCGACCAGCTCCTCCATCAAATCGCGCATCTCGGGCTTGATGATGAAGACCACCTTCGTAAAGCCCGCGCGCAGCGCGTCGAAAACGGAGTATTCCATCAAAATTTCACCGTTCGGACCGATGCCGTCCACCTGCTTATTGCCGCCGTAGCGCGAGCCCATGCCCGCCGCCATAATGACCAGCGCTGCCTTCATAACAATAAAACTCCTCTCGATCTTCTCTGATGTGTTCAAAGGTATTTGCTTTTTCATCATAGCCCATACTCGGCGGCATTGCAACCCACTTTTCCTCTCTTGTCTTTTGCCGCAAAGCTGATATACTGAAATCTACATTCCGCTGCGAGGTGTTTTTTTATGGACACGTTCCTTCACGCCGTCGCGTCCGTCACCATCATCCTGCTGCTGACGGCCACGGGCTATTTCTGCGCGGCCATGGGCTGGATGAGCCCGCAGGCCAAGCGTTTTATCAGCAAGTTCACCATGTCTGTCGCCATCCCCTGTATGTGCGTCTACGGGCTGACTAACAACCTGACGCACGAGCTGCTCGCGGGCTCGCTCGGCTTTCTGCTCGTGCCGCTTCTTTCCACGGTCGGCGCGTTCCTGCTGTCGCTGCTTGTCGGCAGACTCCTGAAGCTGCCGCGCAAAAGGCTCGGCGTCTTTATGATGATGTGCTCGGTGTCAAACGCCATCTTCATCGGTCTTCCGATGTGCACCGAGCTCTTCGGCGAAGCCTGCACGCCCTACGTTATGCTCTATTACCTCGTCAACACGAGCTTTGTCCAGCTCGTCGGCCTGTCGCTCGTGCGCTGGGCGGGCGAGGGCGGCGGCTTTGACAAGCGGATGATCAAAAAGTTCCTGACCACCCCCGCCGTCATCGGCGTTCTTGTGAGCTTTGTGCTCGTGTTCACGGGCATCCGGCTCCCCTCGCTCGTGATGAGCTACTGCAGATATATGAACAACCTCGTCACGCCGCTGGCGCTGCTGCTCACGGGGTATATCATCTATGAGATCGGGCTCAAAAATCTGAAGCTCGACCGCGACCTTGCCATCATGCTGCTCTTCCGCTTCCTGCTCGTGCCCGGCGTGTCGTTCGCGCTGTGCGAGCTCTTCGGCGTCGCGGGTCTTGGGCGCAGCGTGCTCCTTGTCGAAACCGCCATGCCGGTCGTGACGCAGACGGTCGTCGCCGCCGCGGACTACGGCGCGGACGAGCAGTTCGCCGCGCAGGGCGCGGCGCTCTCCACGCTCGCCTGCTTTGTCGTGATCCCCGTACTGATGCTGATCCTGTAAAAAATGCCCGCGCCGTTGGCGCGGGCATTTTTCTATCTTCAGCCGCCGAGCAGCGCGGATAACCCGCCGGTTTTCAGCTCGTCTTTGTAGTACTTGAGTTCATCGCCGATGAGCTCGTCGAGCACCCGCATCCCCAGCACCTCCACGGGCGCCTTGTCGTCCGTCAGGATGCAGGCGCCGCCCTCGTAGGGCGTGAGCTTTTCATGCACCGTGCGCATCATGTCGGCGTAATCGCAATCCGTTAGATTCCCGATGCTGCGCAGGAACGTTTCCTCCCAGTCATCCGCGTCCGTGCAGAAGACCTCGGTATTCGTGTTGCCCTTCACGGGCGCGGTGACGGTGTACTTGAAAACGCTCGCCATCGTATCGCAGAGGTATTCGTTGATCGAGCCGTTCTCCGCCGACGTCATGTTGAGGTTCACCACCATCACGCCGTTCGGCTTCAGATGGCGCTGCACCTCCGTGAAGAATTCGACGCTCGAGAGCTGGAACGGGATGGTGATATCCTGATAGGCGTCGACCATGATGACGTCGAACCGCTCCTCGCTCGCGGCGAGATACGCGCGCCCGTCCTCGACCGCAACCGTCACGCTGTCGGGCAGGCCGAAGTAGTCCGAGGCAATGCCGGCGATCTTTTCGTCGATCTCCGCGCCCTGCACGCTCGCGCCGGGGAAGTAGCGTGCGCAGTAGCTCGCGTACGTGCCCGAGCCCATGCCGAGGATCATCACGCTGCGGCCTTCATTGTCCGTGCCGTCCATACCTGCCATGCAGGGCGCGGCAAGGGCATAGTCGTAGTACATTCCCGTCAGCGCGTCGCCCTTGACCTGCACGCTCTGCACACCGAAGAGCACGTTCGTCGAGAGCGTCGTGCGCTTCGCGTCGTCCTTGACCTGCAAATAGTTGTAGATGGACTCGTCCTCGAGCGCGATATCGCTCTCCCAGAAGGCAAAGCTGTAGCCCGGCAGAGCAAAGCACAGTCCAGCGATCAAAAGGACGGAGACGATCCCCGGCACGCTCTTTTTCTTCTCGAACACGAAGTACGCGATGCCGATGGCCGCGAGCACACCGGAGAAGATCAAAAACGTTGCCGCCGTGCCGACGGCGGGGATCGTCACAAACGTCGGCACGAAGGTTCCGATGATGCTGCCGATGGTGTTGAGCGCGTTGAGCCGGCCCACGGTCTTGCCCGTGTCGTCGAGATTATCGACCGTAAAGCGCGTGAGCGACGGCGTGACCGTGCCGAGCAGCACGCAGGGGAACGCGAAGATGACAAGGCACGCCGCAAGCGCCGCCCAGACGAGAAAGTTCTTCGTCACAAAAAGCGCCAGCAGCAGCGAGATGCCCGCGATCAGGTACCGTCCCACAAACGGGATGAGCGCGATCCAGATGGCCGCGAGGATGAGGCGGCGGTAGAGCCTGTCCGGTGTCGCGCTCCTGTCGGCGAGCTTGCCGCCCCAGACGTTGCCGATCGCCATCGCGATCATAATGACGCCGATGATCACGGTCCACACGATCTGCGACGAGCTGAAATACGGCGCCATGAGCCTGCTCGCGCCGAGCTCGACCGCCATAACGGACATTCCCGAGAAAAATTCGGTCAGGTATAAAAAGTATTTGCTGCGGATGAGTTTATTTTCCATGCAGGGCCTCCCTGTCGCTTCAGTCTGCGCCGTCTCCGGCGCGGTCAGGGCGATTATAGCACGCTCCCGCTCCGGCACGCAATGTTTTTGCCGCATATTCATTCCTCCCGCGCATATTCCCCTTTGGGGCGCATATAGATGGAGCAACATCAGTCAGGAGTGTTGCTGCATGAAGGGAAACATGGAAGAACGAGCCCGCACGCTGGCGGCCTACATCATCGAAAACCGCGCCACCGTGCGCGCCGCGGCGAAGAAGTACGGCGTGAGCAAATCCACCGTCCACAAGGACCTGCAGGACCGTCTGCCCCAATTTGACCGCTGCCTGTACCTTCAGGTCAAGGAGGTGCTCGACGAGAACAAGGCCCAGCGGCACATCCGCGGCGGCATGGCCACGCGAAAAAAATACAAGGGCATCTGAAACCTTTTTCGCGATTTTTCGTCTATAGGATACAGGCGTTCTGTCCGGGCGATGAAAATTTCTCTTGCATCCGTCCGCCACACAGGGTAGAATGCTGTTATTGTCAACCAAAAGAAAACAGAACGGAGCAATGAGATGAGAAAACAGGACTATTACGAGCCCTACTTTGATGACGTGCCGCGCCGCAGGAAAAATACCAAAAAGCAGAAAAAGAAAAAGTCCGGCAGCCGGGGCGAGCGCGCGGTCGTGACGCTTCTGTCGCTTCTTTTTCTGACTGTGGCGGTCGTGGCGGCGGTCAAATATGTCGTGCGCGCACCGGAGCCGGTCACGGATGACCCCGCCGGCACGCAGACCGGGCAGGACAGCGCGCAGGATGCGGATGCCAATGCCATCCAGACCATCTCCAACGGCAAGGAACGCAAAAAATACTGCTACACCATCCTTGTATACGGCGTGGACAACGACGCCGGCGGCAGCGACACGAATATGCTCATGCGCTTTGACGCGGAGAACAAGAAGATCGACGTCGTCAGTCTCCCGCGCGACTCGCTGATGAGCAACGGCCACAAGCTCAATTACGCCTACAACAACGGCGGCACGGAGCTGCTGAGAAGCGAAGTGGAGGACCTTCTGGGCATTCCCGTGGACTTTTATGTTTCCGTCGACCTGAAAGGCTTCATCGCGCTTGTCGATCAGATCGGCGGCGTGGAATTCGATGTGCCCTGCGATATGGACTATGACGACCCCTATCAGGACCTTCACATCCACTTCAAGGCCGGGCCCCAGAAGCTGAACGGCCAGCAGGCCATGGAGGTCGTGCGCTTCCGCCACAACAACGACAACACCGGCTACGGCGGGCGGCAGGACCTGGGCCGCATCGAGACCCAGCAGGCATTTCTGAAGACGGTCGCGCAGAAGCTGATGAAGCTGGAAAACGTGCCCGCGATGGCGGAGACTTTCCTCAAATACGTCAAGACCGACCTGACGCTCGGCAACCTCGTCTGGCTTGCCAACGAAGCGCTCTCCATGGGCGGCATGGACGCCATCAGCTTTGCCACCCTGCCCGGCGACGGCACAGGCTGGTACAAGGGGATGTCGGTCTACGCGCTCGACCCCGAGCAGGTGCTCGCGATGACCAACTCGATGCTCAACCCTTATGCTGCCGATATCACCGCGGACGAGCAGAACATCATCGTTCCGTAACACCCCGCGCAGATTCCGAGAATGTGAGAAAGAGAGAAAAGACGCCATGAAGTTCCGCTTTGCGCTGCTCATCGCGGCGCTCACGCTTGCACTGAGCATCAGCGCCTTTGCCTACAGCGAAGAGTCCCCGCAGGAAAACGCCGCCCCCGCACAGGATAAGACGGCGACCGACGAGTCCTCTTCCCCCTTTGTGCCGCTGCGCGCCTATGAAGGGCAGTTCGGCGACGTGACGGACGGCGACTGGTTTGCCCCTTCGGTCATCTCGGCCTATGAATACGGGCTTTTGAGCGGCCGCGGCGAAAATGCCTTTGCGCCGGGCGGCAATGTGACGATCGCCGAGCTGCTGACCGTCGCCGCGCGCCTGCACGCCATCTATACGACCGGCAGCGACGCCGTCATCCCCGCCGCCGGAGCAAACGAGAGCTGGTATCAGCCCTACGTTGACTATCTCAAAGCAGAAAAGCTGCTCAACACGAGCTTTGAGGGCTTCTACCTCCTGCCCGCCTCGCGCGCGCAGATGGCAGGCATCTTCGCCTTTGCCCTGCCGTCGGAGTGGTACGAGGAGAGCAACGCCGAGCTGGTCACCTCCGCTTACGCGAGCGGCGACTTCATCACCGACGTGACGACCAAAACGCCGTACCGCAGCGAGATCCTGCTGATGTACCGCCGGGGACTGCTCGCCGGCATGGATGAAGCCGGCAGCTTCTATCCCGACCGCAGCGTGAGCCGCGCGGAGATCGCGTCGCTTCTGACGCGCGTGGTCGAGCCGGAGACGCGCCTGACGCTCACCTGGACGGTCGCGCCCTATCATTCCGCCAAGGGCGCGACGCTCGCGGGCCTTGTCAAGGCCCCGCAGAAAACGTCTCTCCCGACGTCGGCCAAGGACACCGCCGCCATCGACGCGCTCGTGCGTGATATGCTCGCGCGCGGCGAGCACACCATCACACTCCAATACGCCAAGGCGCTCACCGCCGCCACCGCAAGCGCGCTGACGCAGGCGTTCACCTCCTGCGTGAAGACCTATTGCGAGCAGATGTATAACGCCGTTTCCTGCAAGGCGTACTCCACGGGCAAGGTCGTGCTCACCTTCTCCTCCACCGCCTGCACGGACGCGCAGCTCGAGACCTACCGCGCCAAAACGCTCGCCGCGGCCATCCGGGTGCACGACTCTCTCTGGGAGAGCGGCGAGCTGAGCTATGACATGACCCAGTACGAGATCGCACAGGTCTATTTCCAATGGCTGTGCGACCACTGCCGCTATGACGACAAGGCAGGCGACGATTCGCTCAGCCACCTCGCCTACGGCGCGCTGGTCGACGGTCTTGCCGTGTGCGACGGCTACACGGGCGCTTACAATCTGCTCTTGAAGCTCGAGGGCATCGACTGCACCGCCCTTTTCAACGACAGCCATATCTGGACCGTTGCCGGGCTCGACGGCCACCGGTACCACATTGACGTCACCTGGGGCGACCAGTACGGCCGCACGGATCTGCGCTACTTCGGCATGAGCGCCGAGCAGTCGCGCAAATACCACCCCTGGACGGAGAAAAAGTAAAATCGCTATCTTCCGCAAGCAGCAGGCGGCGTGACGCAAGTCACGCCGCCTGCTTTTTTCTCTCCCCTACCCATAAAAGCGGCGGGAGACCGGGCAAAAATCAGGGAATAGTGGCAAAAAGCGGCGGATAGCGCAATTTTTTATAAATGCCTATTGACACGGTAGGAATTGCGCGTTACAATTCCTATCTGCAAGGTAGGCATTTGAAGGAAAGGGGGCGCTGCTCATGATGCTCTCCTCCCGGGGGCGCTATGCGCTGCGGGCCATGCTCGACATGGCGGAGCACGGCGGCGGAGAATGGCTGCGGCTCAGCGATATCGCCCAGCGCCAGCAGCTCTCCAAAAAATATCTGGAAAGCATCATGGCATCCCTGAGCCGGGCGGAGCTGGTCGAGAGCGCCGTGGGCAAATCGGGCGGCTACCGCCTGACCCGTTCGCCGGAGGATTACCCCGTGGGCGAGATTTTGCGGGCGGTGGAGGGCGACCTTTCGCCGATCTCGTGCCAGTCCGAGGAGAAATCGGGCTGCGGCCGGTCCTGCGACTGTGACGCGCGCCTGTTCTGGCAGGGGCTTGAGGACCAGATCAATACCTATATCGACAATCATACGCTGGCGCAGTTCCTGCGCGCAAATGAAAAAACACCGGCCGTCCTGAACGGCACGGAAAGAAGATAAGGTGGTTCAATATGAGTAAGGCACTTTTAGAGATTCAGAACCTGCACGTGCGGGTCGAGGAAAAGGAGATCCTGCACGGCGTGGATCTGACCGTCGGTCAGGACGAGACCCATGTTCTCATGGGGCCGAACGGCACCGGCAAGTCGACGCTCGGCTACGCCGTCACCGGCAATCCGGCCTACAGCGTCACCGCAGGCTCGATTCTGTTCGACGGTGAGGATATCACCGCGCTCCCCGTCAACGAGCGGGCGAAAAAAGGCATTTTCCTCTCCTTCCAGAACCCGCTGGAGGTCCCCGGCGTAACGCTGAGCGCGTTCATCCGCAGCGCACTGGAGCAGAAGACCGGCGACCGTCTGAGGCTGTGGGACTTTAAGAAAAAGCTCAAGGAGACCATGGCGCTTTTGCATATGGACGAGAGCTATGCCGAGCGTGACCTGAACGTGGGCTTTTCCGGCGGCGAGAAGAAAAAGGCCGAAATTCTGCAAATGCTGATGCTCGAGCCGAAGCTCGCCATCCTGGACGAGACCGACTCCGGCCTCGACGTCGACGCGGTCCGCACCGTCAGCGAGGGCGTGCGGCTCTTCCGCGAGCGGACGCACGGCTCGCTTCTCATCATCACCCACTCCACCCGCATTTTAGAAGCGCTCCATGTGGACGCGGCCCATGTGATGGAAGAGGGCGTCATCGTCCGCAGCGGCGGCGCCGAGCTGGTGGAGGAGATCAACGAAAAGGGCTTCGGCAGCCTGAAGGAAGACTGAGGCAGGAGGCTCCTGACATGGCAGATTTGAAAGAAAAGACCTACGTGGAGGACGTGGACCGCAGCGTCTACGATATCCGCGACGAAGAGAACGACGCGTACCGCATGGAATCCGGCCTGACGCCGGAGATCGTCGAAAAGCTCTCCAAGGAAAAGGACGACCCCGTATGGATGCAGCAGTTCCGGCTCGAATCCCTCCAGATCTACAACGAAATGAAGATCCCCAACTGGGGACCGTCGATCAAGGGACTGGATATGGACCATATTGCGACCTATGTCCGCCCCAACACCAAAATGCGCAACGACTGGAAGGACGTGCCGGAGGATATCAAGGAGACCTTCGAGCGCCTTGGCATCCCGCAGGCGGAGAGAAAATCCCTCGCCGGCGTGGGCGCACAGTACGACTCCGAGCTCGTGTACCACAATGTCAAGGATTCTGTGGCGGCCGAGGGCGTGGTATACACCGATATGGAGAGCGCCATGAAGGGCGAATACGCCGACATGGTGCGCAAGTACTTCATGAAGCTCGTAACGCCCCACGACCACAAGTTCGCGGCGCTGCACGGCGCGGTGTGGTCCGGCGGCTCGTTTGTGTATGTGCCCAAGGGCGTGCACCTCTCGATCCCCCTGCAATCCTACTTCCGGCTCAATGCCAAGGGAGCCGGTCAGTTTGAGCACACGCTCATCATCGTGGACGAGGGCGCGAGCCTGCACTTTATCGAGGGCTGTTCCGCGCCAAAGTACAACGTGGCAAATCTCCACGCCGGCTGCGTGGAGCTGTATGTAAAAAAGGGAGCCAAGCTCCGCTACTCCACCATCGAGAACTGGTCCAAGAATATGTACAACCTGAACACCAAGCGCGCGCTGGTGGAGGAGGGCGGCACCATCGAGTGGATCTCCGGCTCCTTCGGCTCCCATGTTGGCTGCCTGTACCCCATGAGCATTTTGAAGGGCGACAACTCCCGCATGGAGTTCACCGGCGTCACGTTTGCCGGCGCGGGGCAGAACCTCGACACCGGCGCAAAGGTCGTCCATGTGGGTAAAAATACAAGCTCCTACATGAACACCCGCTCGATCAGCAAGAGCGGCGGCATCAGCACATTCCGCTCAAGCGTGGTCGTCGAAAAGGGCGCCAAGGGCGCCAAGTCCGCCGTGTCGTGCCAGTCGCTGATGCTGGATTCCGAGTCCCGCTCCGACACCATCCCCGCCATGGACATCCGCACAAAGGACGCGGCCATCGGCCACGAGGCCAAGATCGGCGCGATCAGCAACGAGGCGGTCTTCTATCTGATGAGCCGCGGCATGAGCGAGGAGGATGCCCGCGCGATGATCGTCAGCGGCTTTGCCGACAATGTCTCCAAGGAACTGCCGGTGGAGTACGCGGTGGAAATGAACAACCTCATCCGGCTCGAGATGAAGGGCAGCATTGGCTGAAAGGAGTTTGGATATGAGTGAGACAATTTTGATCAATCGGCTCCCGACCCGCACCTGGAACCGGCTGGGCGTGAACGAAACGGTCCTCGCCTGGGGCGAGGCCGATCATTTGGAAAGCGAACCGATCACCGCCGCCGGTCAGACCGAGCGCCTTGACATTTCGGGCAGCGGCGAGCGCAGCGAAAAAACGGTGGATATTCACGCACCTGCGGGACAGACCGTCACCGTGTTTGAAACGCTGAAGGCGGAAAAGAGCCTTTTGGTGCGCACGGCGCTCCACGTTGAAAAGGACGCAAAGGTGCGGCTCGTGCAGATTCAGAATGCGGCACAGGGCTCGCTTCTCCGTCTGGAGACGAGCGGCGAATGCGCCGAAAACGGGCAGATCGAGCTGATCCAGGTCCTGCTGGGCCGCGGCGACGTGTACAGCGACGGCCAGTTCGAGCTGAACGGCAATGGCGCGGGCTTCATGGCCAGCATCGGGTATCTGGGCCAGAAGCAGCAGACCGTGGACATGAATCTTGTGGTGAATCATTGGGGTCAGAAGACCACGAGCGAAATCAATGCCGCCGGTGCGCTGAAGGACGACGCACAGAAGATCTTCCGCGGGACCATCGACTTTAAGAAGGGCTCTGCGGGCTCCGTCGGCAGCGAGCAGGAGACGGTTCTGATGCTGGGCGACGGCGTTGTGAATAAGACGGTGCCGCTCATCCTGTGCGCGGAGGAAAACGTCGTCGGCAACCACGGCGCGACCATCGGCGAGCTGGATGAGGACACGCTGTTCTACTTTGAAAGCCGCGGCATTTCCGCGGCAGAGGCGGAAAACATCATGGCCCGCGCCGCCATCGAGCGGCTGGCCCGCACAGTCGGGGATGAAACGGCACAGGCCACGATCCTTGCCGAGCTCGAGGAGGTGCTGTAAGATGGCAAATGCATACCGGGATGATTTCCCCCTGCTCAAAAGTCAGGATGTCGCGTATCTCGATAACGCCGCGACAGCGCAGCGCCCGCAGTGCGTGCTGGACGCTGTGACGACATTCTACCGCTCGCAGAACGCCAACCCGCTGCGCGGCCTCTACCCGCTGAGCATTGCCGCGACGGAAGCCTATGAAAACGCGCGCGAGGCTGTTCGGGCATTTCTGAACGCGAAGAGCGCCCGCGAGATCATCTTCACCCGAAACACCACCGAGAGCATCAATCTGGCGGCTTACAGCTACGGCCTTTCCCACGTGAAGGCCGGGGACGAGGTGCTCGTGTCCATCATGGAGCACCACAGCAACCTGCTGCCCTGGCAGATGGTCTGCCGTCAGACCGGTGCGACCCTCAAATTCATGGAATGCGAGATGGACGGCACGCTGGATCTGAACAAGGTCGAGCCGCTCATCACGCCGAAAACGAAGATCGTGGCCTGCACGCACGTTTCCAACGTCTTAGGCAGGGTAAATCCCATCCGCGAGCTCGCGGCGCTGGCGCACCGTGTCGGCGCGGTGATGGTCGTTGACGGCGCGCAGAGCACGCCGCATCTCCCGGTGGACGTACAGGCGCTGGACGCGGATTTCTTCGCCTTCTCCGGCCACAAGGTCTACGGCCCCATGGGGATCGGCGTCCTCTACGGCCGCGAGGAGCTGCTGAACGCTATGCCGCCGTTCCTCACAGGCGGCGAGATGATCGAATCCGTCACCCGCGAGGGCGCGGTCTTTGCCGAGCTGCCGCACAAGTTCGAGGCCGGTACGGTCAACGCGGCGGACGCCGTGGGCCTGCACGCGGCCATCGACTATGTCAGAAATATCGGCTTTGCGCAGATGCACGAGCGCGAGGTCGCCCTGACCCGCCGCACGATGGACGCGATGCGTGAGCTGCCGCACGTCCACGTGCTGGGCGCCGAGGACCCTGAGGAGCACTGCGGCATCATCACCTTTACGGTAGACGGCGTTCACCCGCACGACATCAGTGAGATCCTCGCGAGCGACGGCGTCGCCATCCGCGCGGGGCACCACTGCGCGCAGCCGCTTCTGGCATACCTGAAGCATCCGTCCACCGCGCGGGCAAGCCTTGCGTTTTACAACACAGAATCCGAGGTCGACCGGCTGCTCGGCAGCATTTCCACGCTAAGGGAGCGAATGGGTTATGGAAAATAGAAGCTTTTACAACGAAATTCTCACCGAGCACAACCTGCATCCGGAGTTCAAGCACGACCTGTCGGACGCCGATATCGTGCTCGAGGGCGTGAATCCGAGCTGCGGCGACGACATTTTCCTCAAGCTGAAGCTGGACGGCGATGTGATCGCGGACGGCGCGTTTGTCGGCGACGGCTGCGCCATCTCGCAGGCCTCGGCAGATATCATGCTGGGCATGATCGTCGGCAAAAAGAAGGAGGACGCGCTGAAGCTCGGCAGCACCTTCATGCGGATGATCCAGGGCGAAGCGTCGGAGGACGAGATCGACAGCCTGGAAGAGGCCTCGTCTCTCCGTGATATCTCCCATATGCCCGCGCGCGTCAAATGCGCGGTGCTCGGCTGGCGCACGCTCAAGGAGGCTCTGCTGGACGGTCCCGATCAGGAATGAGCGCATCCGTCCGCCGTCTATTCTTAATAAGAATGCAAAAAACAACGGGTATCCGGTCCTTGCCGGATACCCGTTTTCCTTTTTCATATCTCAAATGACTGCCCCTCGCGCGTGATGCGCGCGATGACGTCCGCTTCGTCCGGATGCGCGGCGACATAGCGGTCGATGACCTCGTACTTTTTCCACATATGCATCGGAAAAACGTGCCGCACCGTCACATTCTTCAAAAGGTACTCGATGCCGAGGCCCTCGCTCCCCTCGCCCAGCCGCGGGTCGAGCGGCGCCATCGCCGCCGTGATCTCGGGCGCGATGTTATTATCCGTCGCCTCGTTGCGCACGGCGGAGGCGAGCTTTTCGACCGCCGCGTGATAGTGGACAGTCATGTTGTTGCAATAGGCCTTGCCCTCGCTTTCCCAGTTCCACCAGTTGAGATCTCCCCCGTGGTAGACCATCTTCCCCTCGCAGCGCAGGAGATATGCGTTGCCGATATCGGTCGATTTGATGGCGCGGATGCTCATATCCTCGCCCGCGGCTTCCGTGAGCAGGATGCTGTCGGGCCGCAGAACGGTCGTGCGGGCAAAGGCTTCGTCGGAAATGTTGAGCCACTGGCGCTTGCGCTCGGTCAGGCGCGTATCGCGCGAGACGAAAAAGCGCGCGTCGGGGTACTTTTCCAAAAGTGTGAACACCTTGGCATCGAAGTGGTCCTCGTGGCTGTGGCTCGCGAAGACGAGCAGCGGCTTGTCTGGGTTCAGCTCCGGCAGCTCGCCCGTGTAGTCGGGCTCGTAGGTGTAGTCAAAGAGCGTATAGAACTTGTCCCACTCGACAAGATACGCGCTGTGGGCAATAAAGGTAACGGTCATCGGTTTCTCCTTTCACTCCGGAGGATGGAAGCTTGTCTGTAGGATTATAGCAGACGCGCGGCGGGCGCGCAAGGGAAAAGGCTTTTCAAAACCGCGCGGGTATGGTAAAATATAAAAACTTATCTCATTCCCCGCATGAAAGGAGCCGCGCGATGCTGAAAAAGGCCTATGTCGAGATCACGAATCGCTGCAACCTCGCCTGCTCCTTCTGCCCCAAGACGAAACGCGCGCCGCGCACGATGTCGGTTTCCGAATTCGACCTCGTCCTCTCGCGGCTCAAGGGGTACGTGCAGTATGTCTACCTCCACGTGATGGGAGAGCCGCTGCTGCACCCCGAATTGCCGGCACTTTTTGCTCTCGCGGCGGCGCGGGATATGAAGGTCTGCATCACGACGAACGGCACGCTGCTCCAAAAGCGTGCAGACGAGCTGCTTGCCGCCGAAAGCCTGCACAAGATCAGCGTCTCGCTCCACAGCTTTGAGGGGAACGACGGCGCGGACGAGCAGGAGCTTGCGTACTTGACGCAGGTGTGGGATTTTGCCGTAAAAGCCGCCGAAAAGGGCGTCATCGTCGCGCTGCGCCTCTGGAACGACGGCGGCGCGGATGCGCGCAACGGCGAAATTCTCGACTTTCTGCACGCGCGCACAGAGGAAAGCTGGCCCGAGATGAGAAACGGCAGCTTCCGCCTGCGCGAGCGGCTGTATTTAGAGCGCGCGGGCAAGTTCGACTGGCCCGACCTGAGCGCCAACGAATCCGGTGCGCAGTTCTGCTACGGTCTGCGCGACCAGCTCGGCGTGCTCTGTGACGGCACGCTTGTTCCCTGCTGTCTCGACCACGAGGGCGATATCCCGCTGGGGGATCTCTTCACCCAGCCGCTTGACGAAATTCTGAATTCCCCGCGCGCGATCGCGCTGCGCGAGGGCTTTTCGCAGCGAAAGCCCTCCGAAGCGCTCTGCCGTCGCTGCGGCTTCGCCGCGCGCTTCAACAAATGATATGATGACAGAACATTGGGAAAACTTAATGGCACTGACTCCCCCGCTCCTCGCGTGGTACGACCGCAGCGGCCGCACGCTGCCGTGGCGCAGCGTCGTCACGCCGTACCGCACGTGGGTCTCGGAGATCATGCTCCAGCAGACGCGCGTGAGCGCGGTCATCCCCTACTTTGAGCGCTTTATGACGGAGCTGCCCGATATCGCCGCGCTCGCGGACGTGCCCGAGGAACGGCTCTTGAAGCTCTGGGAAGGGCTTGGCTACTACTCGCGGGCGCGGAACCTGCAAAAAGCGGCGAAGGTCGTCGTCTCCGACTTTGGCGGCGAGCTGCCGAAAACCTGCACGGTGCTCAAAACGCTCCCCGGCATTGGCGATTATACCGCCGCCGCCATCGCCTCGATCAACTTCGGCGAGCCGGTCGCCGCGGTGGACGGGAATCTGCTGCGCGTCGCCGCGCGCGTCAGCGGCTGCGCCGACGACATCATGGACGCGAAGGTGCGAAAGCAATTCACCGCGCATCTCAACGACGCCATCGACTTAGCCCGCCCCGGCGCGTACAATCAGGCGATGATGGACCTCGGCGCGACCGTGTGCCTGCCGAACGGCGCGCCGAGATGCGATATCTGCCCCACGCGTACCGTGTGCGAGGCCTACAAAAACAGCCTCACGGAGGTCCTTCCCGTGCGCGCGAAGAAAAAATCGCGCAGGGTCGAGGAGCGCACGGTGCTGCTGCTCTTTCAGAATGGGAAGATCGCGCTGCGAAAGCGGCCGGACAGCGGGCTTCTTGCTGGTCTCTGGGAATACCCGAACCTTCCCGAGAGCCTTGACGAGGCGGGCGCTCTGCTCGCGCTTGCGCAGATGGGGCTCCGCGCGCAGCAGCTTGAGCCCGCGGGCAGCGCAAAGCATATCTTCACCCACATCGAGTGGGACATGAAGGGCTACTTCGCCGACGTGACGGGCGAAACCGACGAACTATTCTGGGCGGACGCCGCGGCGTTCGACGCCGCCGCCATTCCCACCGCATTCAGGAAATTTGCCGCGTCCGTTCGCGCGCGGCTGCAATAAAAGAGGGAGAACAACGACCATGGCACAGCTTTACTTCAAATACGGCGCGATGGGCTCGAGCAAGACCGCCAACGCGCTGATGACGCGTTTCAACTACGAAGAGCGCGGACAGAAGACGCTGCTCTGCAAGCCCCAGCTCGACACGCGCGACGGCGACCACATGGTGCACTCGCGCATCGGCTTAGAGTACCCCTGCGCTTACTTCCACGAGATGCGCGCGATGAGCGAGGACAAGCTCAGGGAAAACGCCTGCATCATCGTCGACGAAGCGCAGTTTCTGACGAAGGAAGAGGTCCTGTACCTCGTCCACCTCGTCGACGATTGCGGCATTCCCGTCATCTGCTACGGGCTGCGCGCGGACTTCAAGGGTGACCTTTTCCCCGGCAGCTACGAGCTGCTTGTCATGGCCGACAAGTTAGAAGAGGTCAAAACCATCTGCTGGTGCGGCAAAAAGGCCGCGTTCAACGCGCGCTTTGACGAAAACGGCCGCGTCGTCAAGCAGGGCGCGCAGGTCGTCATCGGCGCGAACGACCAGTACATCGGCCTCTGCCGCAAGCACTGGATGCTCGGCGACCTTGGCCCCGACTTCAACGGTCAGGGCACGGGCGACTGATGCGCTGCGAGATCTGCCCCCGCCGCTGCGGTGCGGAGCGCACGGAGAAACGGGCGGGCGGCGTCTGCCGGATGCCCGCGGGGATCGTCGTCGCGCGCGCGATGCTGCACCTCTGGGAAGAACCCGTGCTCAGCGGAAAAAACGGCGCGGGCTGCATTTTCTTTTCCGGCTGCAACTTAGGCTGCGTCTTCTGCCAGAACGGGCGCATCAGCCACGAAAATTTTGGCAAGGCCGTCACGCCAGCACATCTGCGCGAGATTATGGAAGACCTCGTTTCGCAGGGCGCGCACTGCATCGATTTAGTCACGCCCACGCATTTTACCCCTTGGGTACTCGAAGCGCTGAAAGAGCCGCTTCCCGTCCCCATTGTGTGGAACAGCGGCGGCTACGAGCGCGCGGAAACGCTCAGAACGCTCGAGGGCAAGGTGCAAATTTACCTGCCCGACTTAAAATACGCCATGGAAAAGCCCGCGCGCGAGCTCTCCGCCGCGCCGGACTACTTCCCCGTCGCCGCCGCAGCCATCGACGAGATGGTGCGTCAGGTCGGAGCGTACAAAATTGGCGACGACGGACTGATGAAGTCCGGCGTCATATTGCGCCACCTCGTCCTGCCGGGGCAGATGGAGAACACCAAGCGCGTCATCGACTATGTCTCCACGCACTTTCCGCCAAAGACCGTGCTCTTTTCGCTCATGAGCCAGTATACACCGCAGAGCGGCGCGACCGGCGCGCTCGCGCGGCGCCTGAATGAGCGCGAATACCGCACGGCGGTGCAATATATGCGCGACTGCGGCCTGACCGACGGCTTTTGTCAGGAGCTCTCGAGCGCCAAAGAGGAATACACACCCGTTTTCGACCTACAGGGGGTATAAAATGGCAAATCAGCTCAACTGCCTGCGCTGCGGCGCAGGAATGAACTTCCTCTGCCGCGAAAAAATGCAGCTCGGTCAGACCGGCTGGGTGCTCGGCGACCTGCCGAATCTCTTCGCGGGCGCGATGGAGATCGAAATTTACGTCTGTCCCAAGTGCGGAAAGCTCGAATTCTTCCAGCCCGGCAGCGACAAATTCGCAGGTACGGCGGACGAGGCAAAGACCGGCTCCGGCTATCTCCCACCCGACGCGCCGGGCGGTCTGCCGCGCAAAAAGTGTCCCGTCTGTGGGGCGGTGCTCGACTTTGACTATGGCCGCTGCCCGTACTGTGAGCACGAATTCTGATAGCAAATTGTAATATTCTTTCTCATCAATACAAGGAGGACTCGATATGGAGCGTGTCAGCAAGCGGAATTACTACTTAGACATCGCGCAGACGGTACTTGAGCGCGCGACGTGCCTGCGCCGCGTCTACGGTGCGATCATCGTCAAAAACGACGAGATCATCTCCACCGGCTACAACGGCGCGCCGCGCGGACGCAAGAACTGCGTCGACCTCGGCTACTGCACGCGCGAGCAGCTCAAGGTCCCGCGCGGCGAGCGCTACGAGCTTTGCCGCAGCGTCCACGCCGAGGCGAACGCCATCATCTCCGCCCAGCGGCGCGACATGGTCGGCGCAAGCATTTATCTGGTCGGGCGCGACGCGCGCAGCGGCGAGCTGCTGCGCGACGCGACGAGCTGCCCCATGTGCCGCCGCATGATCATCAACGCAGGGCTCGACGAGGTCGTGATCCGCCGCACGGAAACCGAATTCGACATCGTTCCCGTGCAGAAATGGATCGACGAGGACGATTCTTTGTAATTCAAAAAACGGCAATGCCGTTTTTTGAGAAGATCACAGCCTGCTGCGTCGCACTCGCTGCGCTCGCACGCTAGCAGGCTGATAGGAATAAATCGCCACGCGCATGTCGCGGCGATTTATGATTTCAATTTATTTGCGCCGTGCGCGGCGCAAAGTCTGCGACGCTTCTATTTCTTTCACCGTCTGCGGGCGGCAAAATCTGCGATGCCTTTTCCGTCTGCGGACGGGAATTATTGTAAAATCCTTGCAAATACCGCCATAACGGTGGTAGACTATATCTAATTACGCCCCGCTTTCATTCGGCGCGGGCAGAAAAGAGGAAAGCACCAATGGACAAGAAGAGATTCTATATCACCACCCCCATCTACTACCCCTCCGACAAGCTCCACATCGGCCACACCTACTGCACCGTGGCGACCGACGCGATGGCGCGCTACAAGCGTCTGACGGGCTACGACGTCATGTTCCTGACCGGCACGGACGAGCACGGCCAGAAGATCGAGGACAAAGCGCGCGACGCGGGCGTGACCCCGCAGCAGTTCGTGGACAACATCGTCTGCGGCGAAAAGGGCATTCTCGATCTGTGGAAGCTCATGAATATTTCGAACGACCGCTTCATCCGCACGACGGATGACTATCACGTTGCGGCCATCCAGAAGATCTTCAAGAAGATGCACGACAACGGCGACATCTACAAGGGCACTTATAAGGGCAAGTACTGCAAGCCCTGCGAGAGCTTCTGGACGGAGAGCCAGCTCGTTGACGGCAAGTGCCCCGACTGCGGCCGCGAGGTCGAGGACGCCGAGGAAGAGGCCTACTTCTTCAAGCTCAGTAAGTACGCCGACCGCGTGCAGCACCTGCTTGAGGACACCGACTTTCTCCAGCCCGCCTCTCGCGTCAACGAGATGGTCAACAACTTCATCAAGCCGGGCCTTGAAGACCTCTGCGTCTCCCGCACGAGCTTCACCTGGGGCATCCCTGTGGACTTTGACCCCGGCCATGTCGTCTACGTCTGGGTCGACGCGCTCTTCAACTACTGCACGGCGCTTGGCTTTATGAACGAGAAGTACGACGATTACGACAAGTTCTGGCCCGCCGACGTGCACTTTGTCGGCAAGGAGATCGTCCGTTTCCACTCCATCATCTGGCCCGCGATGCTCATGAGCATGGGGATGCCGCTTCCCAAGCACGTCTACGGCCACGGCTGGCTCGTGATGGACGGCGGCAAGATGAGCAAGTCCAAGGGCAACGTCGTTGACCCCTATGTGCTCGCCGAGCGCTTCGGCGTGGACGCGCTGCGTTTCTTCCTGCTGCGCACGTTCCCGTTCGGCTCGGACGGCAACTTCAGCAATGAGCTGCTCATCAACACCATCAATGTCGACCTTGCCAACGACCTCGGCAACCTCGTCTCCCGCACGACGGCCATGGTCGAAAAATATTTCGGCGGCACGCTGCCGGAAAGCCGTCAGGCCGATGCGCTCGACGACGAGCTCATCTCTCAGCTCTCCGCGCTGCGCGGCAAGTATGAAGCCGAGATGGAGAAGTTCCAGTTCCAGAACGCGCTTGAGCTCATCTTCAAGTGCATCCAGCGCGCCAACAAGTATATCGACGAAACCGCGCCCTGGGCGCTCGCCAAGGACGAGGCGAACAAGCCCCGCCTTGCCTCCGTCATGTATAACCTGCTCGAGAGCATCCGCATCTGCACGGTGCTGCTCACGCCGTTCATCCCCGATTCCTGCGAAAAGATCTTCGCGCAGATCGGTGCGTGCGAGCACTGCCGCAGCTGGGACAGCGCTGCCAAGTGGGGCAGCCTGAATCCGACCGTCACCGTCCACAAGGGCGAGGCCATCTTCCCGCGCGTGGACGCGCAGAAGGCGCTCGAAGAGCTGGAGGCGCTTCAGGAGGCGCAGAAGAAGGCCGCCCTCCCCGCGATGGAGTTCGAGCCGATGAGCGAGGAAAAGGTCGACTTCGACACATTCTGCAAGTCCGACTTCCGCGCCGTCAAGGTCAAATCCTGCGAAGCGGTCAAGAAGAGCGACAAGCTCCTGCGCTTCACGCTCGACGACGGCACCGGCACCGACCGTCAGATCCTCTCCGGCATCCACAAGTGGTACGAGCCTGAAGACCTCGTCGGCAAGACGCTTGTAGCCATCGTCAACCTGCCCCCGCGCAAGATGATGGGCCACGAGAGCTGCGGCATGCTGCTCTCTGCTGTCCACACCGAAAAGGGTGAGGAAAAGCTCAACCTCATCATGGTGGACGACAAGATCCCTGCGGGAGCGAAGCTCTGCTGAATTATAAAGGGGGATACCCCTTTCAGTTCCCCGCCTTCGGTGGGAGACGCGGACAAAGGGGGTATTCTCTTTCCGAAGAGAATACCCCCTTTAGATCCCCCAGAGAAAGGTTTGCATTGGCAGTCTCAAGCTCGAAGGAGTGCGGCGCCTGTGGAATGGAAGTGCCCTGCGTGGCGGCATCGCTGCGCTCGCCGCCATTGCTTCTGCTACACGACTTGACCTGCTCCTATTATCCGCTGCCGCTCTGCCCATCTTCCGTCGGTACAGACTAATTACCGTCTACCGCCAGCCTCATCAATGCGGCGAGCGAAGCAATGCCGCATCCGACAGGCAGTCTGCCGCCGAGAAAACGTCACTCGCGCCTCACGATAGTAAGGCGCGGTTGATCTCAGTAACGACTCGCAGAAGATTCATGGCGAAGCCATGTACACCGCACTACCACTCCGCAGGCTGAGCAGTCCTTCAAGCTGCAATCTGCCAATGTCGGGGGTCGAGGGGGACTCCCCTCGTTCTTCTCTGGGGGATACAAAGGGGGTATTCTCTTTGAGAAGAGAATACCCCCTTTGCCCCCGCGTCCCCACGGGGGGTGGGGACCCCCCGTTTTCTTTCTCGGGAAAGAAAATGGGGGGTGTGAAATGGCAGCAGCGTCCAGCGCTGCATTTCCCCTCCGCGCAAAGCGCGGAAAATTCCCCTTCCCCTTCAGAGGGGGAAGAAAGGAGCACCTCATGTACGAATACTTTCATGTAAAGCTTTCCACCAAGTCCACCTTCGGGGCGGTCACGATCGACCCCGAGTACCGCAATATCATTGACCGCGCGGCGGAGGAGGGCTGGCGCTATGTGGGCTTTCTGCCCGTGCAGCAGACGGCGCATGGCGCGGTCCTTGAATACGATCTCATTTTTGAGCAGGAGAAGGCATGAATCTGATCTTTGACACCCACGCCCATTACGACGACGAGGCGTTCGACGCCGACCGCGAGGCATTGCTCGCGTCCATGCCGGAAAACGGCGTGGGGCTGATCGTCGACCCCGGCTGCGACCTCGAGTCCTCGCGCTGCGCCGTGGCGCTCGCCGAGCAATACCCTCATGTCTATGCCGCCGTGGGCTGGCATCCGGAAAACTGCGCGCCCTACACGCGCGCGAGTCTCGACACGCTGCGCGCCTGGGCCAAAAGCCCGAAGGTCGTCGCCATCGGCGAGATCGGGCTCGACTACTACTGGGACGAGAACCCGCCGCGCGAATGGCAGCAGGAGGTCTTCCGCGACCAGCTCACGCTGGCGCAGGAGCTTGATCTTCCCGTCATCGTACACGACCGCGACGCGCACGCCGACAGCCTTGCCATCGTGAAGGAATTTCCACAGGTGCGCGGCGTGTTCCACTGCTATTCCGGCAGCGTTGAAACCGCGCAGGAGCTTATAAAGCGCGGCTGGTACCTGGGCTTTGACGGGCCGCTGACCTACAAAAACGCGAAAAAGACCGTCGAGGTCGCGCGCATCGTCCCGCTCGACCGTGTGCTGCTCGAGACCGACAGCCCTTACATGGCCCCCGTTCCCGTGCGCGGCACGCGCAACGATTCGCGCAATGTTTTCCACATCGCGGCAAAATTCGCGGAAGTGCGCGGCATGGATACGGATGACGTCATCGCCCTCACGAGCGAAAACGGCCGCCGTCTGTTCGGCATCGGATGACCGCCCCGAGGCAGGAAGTCGCTCCGTCCCCTTCTGTCCCCTCATTCGGTCGAACAGCGCATAGTAAAATTATCCTATTTTTTGCGAATCATTATTCTTACCTTTGGCAAGGGTGACAGTCTTGCCAAAATCGAAACGTTTTTGGTTGACGGATGCGGAATGCGGTGTTATGATACCCACAATCTCAGTATGATTTTCGGAAAGGATTCGACGAGATGTTCACTTTCTCTTCTCGAATGTTAATGTGCATGAACATGGACATGGCTATGCCGATGCCCACGGTTTTTCATGCTCATCTGCCTGCCCGACACGCACAGGAACGCAAGCGCAGCCGTTGAATCCAAACCGGCGCGCCGAAGGAGTTCTGACAACTCCGAAAAGACGTTTGACCTGAAGCGGGGAGCTCATGAGCTCCCCGCTTTTTTTGTTTGCTTTTGGGATAAAGGAGGAATTCACTTGATCGAACTCAAGAACATTTCCAAGGATTTCGGCTCGGGCGAGAAAGCGGTGCACGCCGTACGTGACGTGACCCTCTCGATCGAAACGGGTGAGATCTTCGGGATCATCGGCTTCTCGGGCGCGGGCAAGTCCACGCTCGTGCGATGCATCAACCTTTTGGAGCGGCCAAGCTCCGGCAGCGTCTTCGTCGCGGGACAGGACTTGACGGCGCTCTCTGCCAAGGACCTGCGCGCGGCGCGCAAGAAGATCGGCATGATCTTCCAGCACTTCAACCTGATGCCGTCGCGCACGGTGGCCGGAAACGTCGCCTACCCGCTCAAGGGCAGCGGCCTGAGCAAGGAGGATATCCAGAAGAAGGTCGCAACGCTCTTGGAACTCGTCGGCATCGGCGACAAGGCGGACGCCTACCCCAGCCAGCTCTCCGGCGGACAGAAGCAGCGCGTCGCCATCGCTCGCGCCCTTGCCAACGACCCACAGGTGCTTCTGTGCGACGAGGCGACCTCCGCGCTCGACCCGCAGACGACCAAGTCCATCCTGCACCTTCTCAAGCACCTCAACGAAACGCTCGGCATCACGATCGTGCTCATCACGCACGAGATGGCCGTCGTCAAGGAGATCTGCAACCGCGTCGCCGTCATGGAATACGGCCGCGTCGTCGAGCAGGGTGAGGTCTTCACCGTCTTCGCAGAGCCGAAGCAGGACATCACCAAGAGCTTCATCCACACGACCTCAAATCTTCAGAAGGTCGAGGAGCTCATCGCCGAGGATTCCCCGGTGACGCGGCTCCGGCCCGGCGAGCTCATCGTCCGCCTGTCCTACATCCAGCGCAACGTGAACGAGCCGATCATCTCCACCGTGTCGCAGATGTTCAACGTCTCGCTCAACATCATCTTCGCCGATATCACCATCGTGCAGGATTCCCCCATCGGCGGAACGGTGGCCATCATCAGCGGCGAGCGCAAGCAGATCACAAAGGCGATCGAATATCTCATTGAAAAAAATGTTGGCGTGGAGGTGATCAAAGATGCAAGAGTTGATAACTAATATTGCCCCGAATCTGGCAAGCAAGCTGCCCGATTTCTACAAGGCCCTCGGCGATACGCTGCTGATGGTGCTCTGGTCCGGCGCGATCTCATTCGTGCTCGGTCTCACCCTCGGCGTACTGCTCATCGTGACCAAGCCCGGCGGCATTCTGGAAAACAAGGTCGTCTACCAGATCGTCGACAAGCTCGTGAGCCTGTTCCGCTCCATCCCCTTTATCATCCTGCTGACATGGGTCATGCCCATCACGCGCGCACTGGTCGGCACGGTGCTCTATGTGCGCGGCGCGATCGTACCGCTGGTGTTCGGCTCAGTGCCGTACTTCACCCGCCAGGTGCAGAGCGCCCTTGCCGAGCTTGACGGCGGCCTCATCGAGGCGGCGGAGTCGATGGGCTCGAGCCCCGCGGAGATCATCTTCCGCGTGTACCTCAAAGAGAGCGTCGCCGCCATCGCGCGCGGCACGACCATCACCATCATCAGCCTGCTCAACCTTACGGCCATGGCCGGCGTCGCCGGCGCGGGCGGCCTCGGCGACTTCGCCATCCGCTACGGCCACGACCGCAACATGGCGGATATCACGAACGTCACCGTCTTCGTGCTGGTGCTGCTTGTGTGCATCATCGAGTTCGTCGGCGGACGAGTCGTCAAAAAGAACACGCATTGACGTGACCCCATAAAGTTCCTACCCACCCTAAGCTGACAAAAAAATATTTTAACGGAGGATATTCTCATGAAACTCAAAAAGCTTTTTGCTCTCACCCTCGCGGCCGCCTCTCTCACGCTGGCACTGTCCGCCTGCGGCTCCAAGGCCGACGACTCCGCCGACAACAGCGATGCCAACACCGACAATCAGACCGGCGAGACCGTGACCGTCAAGCTCGGCGTGGTCGGCGGCATCTATGACGACCTGTGGGCGCCCGCGAAGGCCGCGCTCGCCGACGAGGGCATCGACCTCGAGATCGTGCAGTTCTCGGACTACGTGACCCCGAACAACGCGCTCGCCAACGGCGACATCGACCTCAACGCCTTCCAGCACCGCATTTATCTCCAGAACGAGATCGACAACTACGGCTATGCGATCCAGAACATCGGCAACACCTTCATCATCCCGCTGAACCTCTACTCCCAGAAGGTCAGTTCCGTTGACGAGCTCAAAGACGGTGACGTCGTCGCCATTCCCGACGATCTGACCAACGGCGGCCGCGCGCTCAAGGTGCTCGAAGCCGCGGGCCTCATCGAGCTCGACCCCAACGCCGCCTTCAACCCCACCGTTGACGATATCACAAGCTACAAGGTCAACATCACCATCGAAGAACTCAAGGCCAACACCATCCCCTCCGTCCTACCCGACGTGGCCGCCGCGGTCGTGAACGGCAACTACGCGCTCGACTTTGGCCTCAAGACCGACGAGGCCATCTACAAGGACAGCGTCCTCGACGTGGAGGATTACTGGAATCTGATCGCCGCGCGCACCGCTGACGTCGAAGACCCCGACACCGCCGCCATCTATGAGAAGGTCGTCGAAGCCTTCCAGTCCAGCGCGACGGAGGACGTGTTCAACAACACCTTCGGCGGTTACTTCATCGCAGTGGGCTGGGATCAGGACCTGATCAATCAGTAAGCGCCATATAACCGCCGACGTGTCCTCTTTTCCGGAGGGCGCGCCGGCGGAACGCCTTTTCAGGAGGAACTTATCATGTCCATTGACATTTCCGCGCTGCGGCGTATCATTTCCGATGAGGAGCGTCTGCTCACCGGCGGCGATATCCCCCGCGAATACCTGAGCGAGGAGGTCGTGGCCAACGCCGCGCGTGTGCGCACGCTCGCGCTGCAAAACGGCGCGCTCGACTTCATCGAGCTCACCGACAGCGCACGCTCCGAGGATATCTGGCGCGTGCGCGGCGCGCTCGTCAAGGCCGTGGAAGCCGTTTCCGAGCAGGAGCCGGTCGATATCGTCGTGCCCATCAGCCGCACGGCGGACTTCATCCGCTTCATCAACGAGCTGGAGGCGCAGAGCGGGATGCAGATGGTCAGCTTCGGCCACGCAGGTGACGGCAACGTGCACCTGTGCGTCGTGCGCGGCGAGCGCGACGACGAGACCTGGCAGCGTGAGCTGCACGCCAATATGGACAAGGCCTATGCCGAGGCCTACCGGCTCGGCGGCGTCGCATCCGGTGAGCACGGCATCGGCGTATCCAAGCGCCCCTACTTCCTGCGCCAGACGGCGAAGGAAAATTTGCAGGCCATGAACGCCGTCAAATCGGCGCTCGACCCGCTGCACATCTTAAACAACGGCAAATCGTATCTCACAGGAGGAAATGACAATGCAGGCACTTTCTGACCGCACCGCAAGCTTTACCGATTCTGTCATCCGCCGCATGACCCGCATCTCCAACCAGTACGGCGCGGTGAATCTCTCCCAGGGCTTCCCCGACTTTGACCCGCCCAAGCCCATCCTCGACCGCCTTTCGCAGGTCGCCTACGAGGACTTTCATCAGTACTCCATCACCTGGGGCGCGCAGGACTTCCGCGAGGCGCTGGCGAAGAAGCAGTCGCACTTCATGGGCCGCGAGATCGACCCCAACGGCGAGATCGTCGTCACCTGCGGCAGCACCGAGGCTATGATGGCCGCGATGATGTCCGTCGCCAATCCCGGCGACAAGGTGGTCATCTTCTCCCCGTTCTATGAAAACTACAGCGCCGACACGATCCTCTCCGGCGCGGTGCCCATCTATGTGCCGCTCACGCCGCCGTCGTTCACCTTCGATCCCGAGGTGCTCGAGGATGCCTTCCGCCAGCACCCCAAGGCGCTCGTTCTCTGCAACCCCTCGAACCCCTGCGGCAAGGTCTTCACGCGCGAGGAGCTCGAGATCATCGCCTCGCTCGCCAAAAAGTACGACGTCTACGTCATCACGGACGAGGTCTATGAGCACATCGTCTACGCGCCCCACAAGCACACCTATTTTGCGACGCTGCCCGGTATGTGGGAGCGCACGCTGTCCTGCTCTTCCCTTTCCAAGACCTATTCCGTCACCGGCTGGCGTCTCGGCTACATCATTGCCCCGCTGGAGATCATCGACCGCGCGAAAAAGGTCCACGACTTCCTCACCGTCGGCGCGGCGGCGCCCCTGCAGGAGGCCATCATCCCCGGTCTCAACTTCGGTCAGGACTACTATGACGCTCTTCAGGCCGAATACACGCACAAGAAGGATCTCTTCCTGAAGGGGCTCGATGACCTCAAGATCGTGCACAACGACCCCGAGGGCGCTTATTATGTCATGCTCGATATCTCGGAATTCGGCTACGAGAGCGATCTCAAATTCTGCGAGGACCTTGCAAGCAAGGTCGGCGTGGGCGCGGTGCCGGGCTCCAGCTTCTTCCGTGAGCCGGTCGATCACCTCATCCGCCTGCACTTTGCCAAGAAGGATGAAACGCTTACCGACGCGCTCAACCGTCTCGAATCCCTGCGCGAAAAGATCCCCGCCAGGGGTTAAGAAAGGAGCAACGCCCATGAATGCCCTGAAGGAAGACTGCCTGCGCCTGCACGATGAGCTCGTCTCGCTGCGGCGGGAATTCCACCGCGATCCCGAGCTCGGCCTGCACGAATATCACACGGCAGCGCGCATCGAGCGCGAGCTTGATCGCTGCGCCATCCCGCATGAGCGCATCGGCGAGACCGCCGTTGTCGCCCGTCTGCGCGGCACGGGCGCCGGCACCGGCGTCTGCGTGCTGCGCGCGGATATCGACGCCCTGCCCATCCAGGAGACGAACGACGTGCCCTACCGCTCCGAAACGCCGGGCGTGATGCACGCCTGCGGCCACGACGCGCACACGACGTGTCTAATCGGCGCGGCGAAGGTGCTGAGCGCACACCGCGCGGACTTCGGCGGTGAGGTGCGCTTCCTCTTCCAGCCCGCCGAGGAGATCGGCGAGGGCGCGCGCCCGCTCATCGCCGCGCACGTGCTCGACGGCGCGGACCGCGTCTTCGGCCTGCACACGGCGTCGGATCTGCCGTCCGGCACCGTGGGGCTGCGCCCCGGCTGCAACAATGCCGCCGTCGACCACTTCACCGTCCGCATCCACGGAAAGAGCGCGCACGTCTCCACGCCGCAGCTCGGTGCAGACGCGCTCTACATCGCAAGCGAGCTCGTTGTGGCGCTCCAGGCGATCGTCACGCGCACGACCTCGCCCATCGACCCCGTGCTCATCGGCGTGGGCAAGCTCAGCGCCGGCACAGCCTACAACGCCGTCGCGGAATTTGCCGAGCTCGAGGGCACGACGCGCACGCTCCTGCCCGAGACGCGCACGCACGTCCACGCAGCCATCGACGCCGCGGCGGAGCATATCTCCGCCCTCTACGGCGGCACGGTACAGGTCGAATGGGAGGACTTCGCTCCCCCGCTTCTGAACGATGCGTCCGTCTGCGAGGAGGCCTCCCGGGTCGCCGCGGCCCTCGGCATCCCGACGACGAAGGAGCGCGCGCTGTCGCTCAGCGGAGACAACTTTGCCGACTACCTGCTGTACGTGAAGGGCGCTTACGCCTACCTAGGCACGGCGAACAGCGACAAGCCCCACACCTGCATCTCCAACCACCACGGCGACTTCGACATTGATGAAGCGGCACTGCCGCTCGGCGCAGCGCTCTACGCCGCGTATGCCGTCGAGGTCTGCCGGCGCGAAACGGGACACGTCGCTTTTTGACGGAAATTCCCGCACCGCTTTTTCGCTCAAATCGTTTTTTCCATATATCAACACCGTCATCATCATAAATAGCGATGATAACTGTGTTTTATGCCGCAAATTTGAATTGATTTTTATTTTTAATATGTTACAGTGTATTCTTGTCGCTGCAACAGCGGCGGCAAGAAAAATCGCAAAAATTTGAAAAGAGGTACGAAATGAAAAAGCTGTTTTCTCTGCTGCTTTGTGTCGTGATGGTGCTCTCCCTGGTCGCCTGCGGCTCGAAGACTGATGACACGCAGACGTCCGACGAGCCCCAGGAGGATACCGCTCCCGAGCTCTCCGGCACCATGAAGGTCGTCGCCACCGGCGATGTCTACGGTCCCCTGTTCGACGCGTTCACCGCCGATACCGGCGTTACCGTCGAATGCCTGTCCATGTCCTCCGGTGAGGTGCTCTCCAAGCTCCGCGCCGAAGGCGGCACCCCGTCCGCCGATCTGTGGTTTGGCGGCGGTATCGACGCGTTCATGAGCGCCAAGGACGATGACCTGCTCGAGCCCGTCATGTTCGACGCGGCTGCCGATCTCGGCGACGAGTACAAGGACGCCGAGGGCTACTGGTACTCCAAGGGCATCACCATCGTTGGCTTCCTGCTCAACAACTCCCTCATGGAGGAGCTGGGCCTCACCGCTCCCGAGAGCTGGGATGACCTGACCGACAGCCAGTACGCCGGCGAGATCGTCATGTCCAACCCCGCTGTTTCCGGCACCAACTACGCCGTGGTCAACGCGCTCCTGCAGGCCAAGGGCGACGAGGGCTGGAACTACTTTGAGGCGCTCAACAACAACATCGCTTACTACGGCAAGCGCGGCTCCGACCCGAAGAACAAGGTTTCCTCCGGTGAGTTCGCTGTCGGTATCTCCTACATCGACGCCAGCATCGAGCAGGCCGCCGAGGAGAACGACCTGACCATCGTTTACCCCTCCGACGGTATGCCCTGGGTCCCCGAGGGTGTGGCCGTGTTCAAGAACGCTGAGAACGTCGACGCTGCCAAGTACTTCGTCGAGTGGCTCTTCAGCAGCGACGATCATCTCCGTCAGCTCGCCGAGATCGAGCAGAAGAACGGCATCAAGGTCATCAAGCCCTCCATCGAAGGCATCGAGCTGTCCTATGATCCCACCCTTCTCATGACTGAGGACCTGTCCCTGTTCGGCTCCCAGCGCACCGAGATCCTCGATCGCTTTGAGCCCCTGATGGGCGACAAGGCCGCTACGGAATAAATGAAGTCCGCCGGCATTATCCAAAAAAATACGGAAAAAAGGACATCTCACGATGTCCTTTTTTCCCTTTGTGAAAACGCGGTCGACAAGCTGATCTTATTTCTCCTGCTCGGGAGCGTGCTGCTGTTCATCCTCTGGCCCATCGCGTGCATCGCACTGCGCAGCCTGCGCGGTGCGGACGGCGGCGTGAGCCTTGCGATGTTCGGCACCGTCCTGCGTCAGTACGGCGAAAGCCTGCGCAACAGCATCTTCGTCGGCGTCTGCACGGCGGTGCTTTCCACCGTCCTCTCGCTCTCGGCGGCGCTCGTGTGCGCCACGGCGCGCGGGTGGAAGCGGACGCTCTGTATGCTCATCATGCTCGTGGCGATGGTCTCGCCGCCGTTCGTCTCGTCGCTCGCCTATATCCAGCTCTACGGCCGCCGCGGATGGATCACCTATCGCCTGCTGCACCTGAGCTGGAACCCCTACAACTGCTGGGGCATCATCCTGATGCAGTCGATCTCGTTCGTGCCGCTCAACGCGATGTTCCTCTCCGGCATCCTCGAAAAGCTGGACGAGGGCAGCCTTCAGTCGGCGCGCGACCTGGGCGCAAGGGGCGGAGCCATCCTGCGTGATATCGTCCTGCCGCTCATCCGGCCCGCAACGCTCGTGTGTCTGCTGCTCTCGTTCGTCCGCTCGCTCGCGGACTTCGGCACGCCCATCATCATCGGCGGGCGCTTCAGCACGCTGGCCGCGGACATTTACCTGCAGGTCGTCGGGTATTCGGACCTTGAAAAGTCCTCGGCGATGAATATGTTCCTGCTTGTCCCGTCCATTGTCTTTTTCTTTATCTACCGCGCGCTGATGCGCCGCTCGGACAAGCTGACCGAGGGCAGCCGCGCCGCGCAGGGCGGGCTCGGGCTCACGCTGCCGCACTGCGGCGCGACGGGCTGGGGCATGATCGTGCTGAGCGCCGTCTTCTTCGTGATGATCGTGCTGCAATACGGCTGCGTGTTCCTCTCCGGCTTTCTGAAGAGCACGAAGGGCGTCTATTCCTTCACGCTGCAATACTGGGACCAGCTCTGGCGCATCGGCTCGTCGACGATGCTGCGCAGCGTTCAGTACGCGCTCATCGTCTCCATCGTCGGCACGGTCTTTGCCATGCTCTTTGCCTACTACATGGACCGCCGCCGCATCATCGGCCGCAATCTCTTCGACTGCCTGGCAACCCTGCCCTATATGCTGCCGGGCACGTGCTTCGGCATCGGCTACATCCTCGCGTTCAACCACGCGCCGCTCAAGCTCACAGGCACGGCCTTCATCGTGCTGGCCAATATGCTCTTCAAGCAGCTGCCGACCTCCACAAAGATCTGCACCGCGTCTCTGACGCTCCTGCCCGAGGTGCAGGAGCGCTCGGCGCGCGACCTCGGCGCGGGGCGGCTCGCCGTGCTGCGCGACGTGGTCTTTCCCGCGCTGCGCCCCGCGTTTTTGAGCTGCTTTGTGTATAACTTCACAAGCAGCATGACGACGGCAGGCTCCATCATCTTCCTCATCGACGCCAAGCGGCAGCTCGCCGTCTTCAAGCTCTTCGACGCGGTGTATCAGGGTGACTACGCCCTCGCCTCGCTCATCGCGAGCGTCATCACCGTCATCGTCCTTCTTGTCGAGGGCCTTGCCTTCCTCATCACCCAGAAAGGAGAAAAACGCCGTGTATCTTGAACTTGACCATCTCAGCAAGCAATTTGACGGCAAATACGCCGTGCATGACCTCTCCCTCGGCCTGGAAGAGGGCGGGCTGCTCTGCATTCTCGGCTCATCGGGCTGCGGCAAAACGACCACGCTCAACATGATCGGCGGCTTTCTCAGGCCGGACGGCGGATGCGTCCGCCTCGACGGGCAGGATATCACTGCCCTGCCGCCCGAGCGCCGGCCCGTTTCGACCGTGTTCCAGTCCTACGGTCTGTTCCCGCACATGAGCGTGCTGCAAAACGTGACCTACGGCCTGAAATTCCGCAATTATTCCCGTGCGGAGGCGAAGGAAAAGGGCCGCCGGTATCTGGAGCTCGTCGGCCTTGCCGAGCGCGAGGATGCGCGCATCAGCGAGCTCTCCGGCGGACAGCAGCAGCGCGTGGCGCTTGCCCGCGCGCTCATCGTCGAGCCAAAGCTGTGCCTTCTCGACGAGCCGCTGTCAAACCTTGACGCGGCGCTGCGCGTGCGGATGCGCGGCGAGCTGAAGCGGCTGCAGCAGGAGCTCGGCACCACGATGGTCTTCGTCACGCACGACCAGGAGGAGGCGCTCATCCTGGCCGACTCCATCGCCGTGATGAGCGAGGGCGAGCTTTTGCAGCTCGGCTCGGCGGAGGAGGTCTTCCGTCATCCCGCCAACGACTACATCGCGTCATTTCTCGGCCTCAACGACATTGTGTGGAAGGACGACGGCAGCGTGCTGAAGGTCATCCGCCACGGAGAAAAGGAGTAAACGCCCATGCTTGTTGATATGCACCTGCACGAATGCACCTTCTCGACCGACAGCTTCCTCCACCTGGAGGAGATCGTCTCCATCGCAAAGGAAAAGGGTCTGGACGCGATCTGCATCACGGACCACGACAGCATGGGTCTGCGCGAGCGCGCGGAGGCCTATTCCCGCGAGATCGGCTATCCCATCTTCGTCGGCGTGGAATTTTTCTCGCTCTGGGGCGATATCACCGCCTGGGGCATCGACGGCATCCCCGATCACCGCATCGACGCGCAGGATTTCATCGACCTGGTGCGCGAAAAGGACGGCTTCTGCGTCTCCTGCCACCCCTTCCGCAACAACAACCGCGGGCTGCGCGAGCATCTGCGCGACGTGCACGGTCTGAACGGTGTGGAGGTCCTCAACGGCAGCACCCCGCTTGAGGACAATCAGATGGCGCTGCGCTTCTGCCGCGAGCTGGGGCTCAAGGCCATCGGCGCGAGTGACGCGCACGTGCCTCAGCAGGTCGGCAAATACGTGACATGGCTGCCCGAAATGGTCACGACGCTGCCCGATTTCGTCACGGCGCTGCACACGCTGGAAACGCGTCCCGCCATCTGGACGGGCAGCGGCTACGACGTTGTCACCGAATTTTAAGCGGAACTTTTCAGGAGACCGGCGCGCCATGCGCCGGTCTCCTGTTCCATGGCGCTTTGTCATATGCGATATTCATGCAGGAAAACTGTAGTAATATTCCACAAGAAGCGCTTCTCCGGCGGAAAAAGATTCTCAAAATCTGGAGAAGTGGAAAATTAGGCATTGACATTTTTCCGGCGCGGGAGTATGGTAACGCCAACAATTTCAAATGCCCGATCGCAAGGTCGGGAAGATAGAGGCGCGGCCGACAAGAGTAGCGCGTTCGCAACGGAGCAGGGATCCGGAGCGCGTGAAAGGGGAAGCCGCCGAAGTGGAAACGGGTCCTGTTCCGTTTTTGCTGGTTCGTCAGAGAACATCTGCCGGACTGTCACGTATGTGGAGAGCTATCGAGGTCGGCAGGCTGTCCGTCCCCAAGGGGAAGATGGGTTTGCCGGATTGCAGTACATTTGCAGCCGTAAATGCTTCACAAAGCATTTACGGCTTTGTTTTTTGTCTGCATCGGGAGTGCGAAGGATCCCCGAAAAAGCAGGACTCCCCTGTTTTTGAAAAATCAAACCCATCACAAGAAAGGAAACCACCACCATGAAGCTCAGAACCTTTACCGCCCTCCTGCTGGCGGCCGTCATGCTCTTCGCACTCACTGCCTGCGGCAGCACCCCCACCGCCGACGACAGCAGCAATGATCAGCAGCAGGAAGAAACCACGCCTGATACCACCGCCGAAAGCAACGAATTCCGCGTCGGCATGGAGTGTGCCTACGCCCCCAGCAACTGGCAGGAAAGCGAAGCCAGCGACACCAACGTCCCCGTTGAAAACGTCTCCGGTGCCTACGCCGAGGGCTACGACGTGCAGATCGCCAAGATCATCGCCGAGAATCTCGGTAAGGAGCTCGTCATCGTCAAGCTGAGCTGGGACGGCCTGATCGACGCGCTCAACCAGGGCCAGATCGACGCGATCATCGCCGGCATGATGGATACCGCCGAGCGCCGCGAGTCCATCAACTTCTCCGAGCCCTATCGCGAGACCACCTACGGCATCATGGTCCTCGCCGATTCCCCGTACTTAAACGCCACCTCCATTCAGGGCTTTTCCGGTGCGGCCGTCCTCGGTCAGCAGGGCACGGCGCTCGATGACGTCATCGACCAGATCGAGGGCGTCGACCACCTCAGTCCCGTCGGCAGCGTGCCCGACATGATCTCCCGCCTGCAGCAGGGTTCCTGCGACGCCATCGTCATCAACGAGGAGAATGCGCAGGGCTACCTTGCTTCCAACCCGAACTTCCGCCTTGTCACCTTCACGGACGGCAACGGCTTCACCCTCCCGGCCAAGGGCTCCTGCGTCGGCCTGCGCAAGAGCGACACCGAGCTGCTTGACCAGGTCAACAGCATCCTCGCCACCCTCGACAAGGACACCCGCGCCGAGATGTGGCAGGCCGCCGTTGACAACCAGCCGCAGTAAGGCCCCACGCACCGCCGCCGCTGCGATTGCGGCGGCGGGCACGCGAAGCGCAGCACAAGATCGGGTGCGCTTCGCACCACGAAGGAGGAATCACAAATGACCGCACCCACCGCACCCCGGCAGAACTTCATCACCCGGGATCACCGTTACGTTTATTTAGGCGGAAGCCTCATCGCCCTGCTGGGCCTTGGTATGTTCTATTCCGCCCCCAGTCCGTACAGCTTTATCCCCGCGCAGTCCGTGTTCGGCACGGCGCTCGCGGTGATCTGCTGGTTCTTCCTCAGCGTGAGCGCCATGGCGCTGCTCGTCAAGTGGGCCTACTGGAACAGCTATGAGGGCACCGTCATGAAGCGCCCGCTCATCGTGCGCATCAGTCGCTACCTCTCCTATCTGGATGCCGCGGCCTGCGCGCTGCTGGTGCTCGACCGCTTCATCCTCAAGCTCGCCTACATCGTCAATACCGCCATCCACGCCGAGAGCAATCCGACCGAGACGCTCTCCACCATGGTCTACATGGCGTATAACCAGCGCTCGCTCTTCGCCATCGGCATTTCGTACACGGTGCGTCTGGCCCTGTTCGGCACGGCGATCGCGTTCGTGCTGTCGCTGCTCATGGTGTTTCTCCGCATTCAGGAGCCGGACAAGCGGGACAACGACTTTGTCAAGTTCCTCAAGATCGTTGCCAACAAGTTTGCAAGCTTCTACATCTTCGTCATCCGCGGCACGCCGATGATGGTGCAGTCCCTGATCCTCTACAATGCCGTGTTCAGCCTCTTCAAGCGCACGGGCATGAGCGTTTCCGACATCAACCGCGTCTGGCCGCTGTTCCTTGCGGGTCTTGTCACGGTGTCGCTCAACTCCACGGCCTATCTTGCCGAGGTGCTGCGCGGCGGCATCCTCGCCGTGGACGCGGGCCAGATGGAGGCCGCGCGCTCGCTCGGCATGACGCACTGGCAGGCCATGCGCAAGGTCGTCTTCCCGCAGGCCATCAAAAATTCGCTTCCCGCCATCGGCAACGAATTCATCATCAACATCAAGGATTCGTCCGTGCTGTGCGTCGTCGGCGTGTCCGACCTGATGTTCATGACCCGCTCGGTCGCCGGTATTTACTATAAAGGTACCGAGTGCTATCTCATCGCTGCCATCGTTTATCTCATCCTCACGTATCTTTCCTCGCTCCTGCTCAAAGCCCTTACGGGCAAGATGACCGCGCCGGACAACACCAAGCGGCACCAGGGCAACCACACCGTCGACCTGGGGCTTCCCAGCTCGAACTGACAGGAGGGCGCTATGTCGAACGATCCCATCATCAAAATCGAACAGCTCGAAAAGTCCTTCGGCGACCTGCACGTGCTCAAGGGCATTGACCTTGAGGTCAACCGCGGAGAGGTCGTGTGCATCATCGGCGCATCCGGCTCCGGCAAATCGACGCTGCTGCGCTGCATCAACTTACTGGAAGAGGCCGACTCGGGCCACATCTGGTTCGACGGGCAGGATTTAATGGACTTAAAGGTCAACCTGAACGCCCTGCGCCAGAAGATCGGCATGGTGTTCCAGGGTTTTAACCTCTTCAGCAACAAATCGGTGCTCGACAACTGCACGCTCGCGCCGATGAGCGTCAAGCACATCCCCAAGACGCAGGCCGAGGCCACGGCCATCAAGCACTTAACGACCGTTGGCCTCGCCGACTTCATCCACGCCGACTCCCGCCGCCTCTCCGGCGGGCAGAAGCAGCGCGTCGCCATCGCGCGGGCGCTGTGCATGGAGCCGGAGATCATGCTCTTCGATGAACCGACCTCCGCGCTCGACCCCGAGATCGTCGGCGAGGTGCTGGACGTCATGAAAAACCTCGCCCAGCAGGGCATGACGATGGTCGTCGTCACGCACGAGATGGCGTTTGCCAAGGAAGTGAGCGACCGCGTGGTCTTCATGGACCAGGGCGTCATTTTAGAGCAGGGCGCGCCCAAAGAGGTCTTCGGAAATCCGAAGGAGCCGCGCACGCGCGAGTTCCTCAGCCGCTATCTGGAGGATAAAATGCAATGAGACCTGTTGCCGACTACTTTGCCCGCGAGGACGATTTTCCCGATCTTGACCGTGAGGGCGCGCTGGCGCGCCTGTCCGCCGCCATCCGCTGCAAGACCATCAACTACGCCGACCACAGCCTGACGGACTATACGGAATTCGACAGGCTGCACGCGCACATGAAGGCGAGCTACCCCAACATCATGCGCGCCGGCACCTTTGAGCGTCTCGGCCACCACGCTGTGCTCATCACCATCCCCGGCAGCGATAAGGCGCTGCGCCCCTGCCTCTATATGTCGCATCAGGACGTCGTGCCCGTCGTTGAGGGCACGGAGCAGGACTGGACGCACCCCGCCTTCTCCGGCGACGTGGCGGACGGGTATATCTGGGGCCGCGGCACCATCGACATCAAGGAGCAGGTCTTCGGCGTGCTCGAGGCCGCGGAGTATCTGCTCACCCACGGCAAGTCCTTCCGCCGCACGGCATATCTCGCCTTCGGCGACGATGAGGAGACGCTCAACCTCGGCGCGCTTGCCATCTCCGACCATTTGAAGGCCCAAGGCGTGACGCTCGAATTCGTGCTCGACGAGGGCGGCTACAAGATCGATTCCGGCGAGGCCTACGGCGCGCCCGAGCTTGCCGTCGCCACCGTGGAGCTGATGGAAAAGGGCTACGCCGACCTGGAGCTCTCCGTTCACAGCATCGGCGGGCATTCGAGCCGTCCCTACGGCGGCACGTCACTCGGCCGCCTGTCCTGCGCCATCGCGGATATCGTGCGCGCGCCGTTCGCCGTTCGTCTGAACGAGGCGATGATCGGCGCGTTCGAGACCCTTGCGCCCTACATCACGCGCGAGCCGCTCAAAACGCTCGTGCAGGATGTCCGCGGCAACGCGGACGCCATCGCAGCCTACTGTCACGAGGACCCTGCGCTCTTCCCTTACGTTTCCACCACCATCGCGCCCACGATGATCCGCGGCGGCAGCGCCGCGTGCAACGTCATGCCGCAGGATATGCAGGCGGTCATCAACTTTCGCCTCGGCAGCGGCGACACGGCCGAGAGCGTGATGGCCCACTGCCGCGCAGCCGTGCAGGACCCGGGCGTGGAGCTGCGCTTCCAGCAGGCCAACGACCCGTCCCATATCGCGCGGCGCGACGGCTACGGCTACCGTGCGCTCGTTGAGACCATGGGCCGCTACTTCCCCGAGGTCGTGTTCGTTCCCGCGATGACCGCGGGCGCGACAGACGCCTACCGTTATGAGCAGATCTGCGACACGTGCCTGCGGTGCAGCCCGTTCATGACCGAGCCAAGCGAGGTCGCTTCCGGCGTGCACGGCACGAACGAACGCCTTCCCGTGCGCTCGTACCTTCAGGGCATCCGCGTGCTCATCGCACTGATGCAGCACGCGAATGTCGACGCGCAGTAATGCCTTTTGCGCATCGTTGCGCATTTCAAATGAGCATTCGACATTTCTTTTCCTCTGTGCTACGATAAGGACGTTCCCAAGGAACGTCCTTATTCTTTTTGACCGATTTTCATACAGCAATATGGAGGTATTTGATATGAGCAAGCAGTTAGTCGCCTATTTCTCCGCCACCGGCACGACAAAAAAGGCCGCCGAGCGCCTCGCCGGGGCCATCGGCGCAGACCTTTTCGAGATCAAGCCCGCCGTTCCCTACACGCAGGCGGACCTCAACTGGATGGACAAGCACAGCCGCAGCAGCGTGGAGATGAACGACCCGAAGTCCCGCCCCGCCATCGCGGGAATGCCCGCGGACCTCGGCGTTTACGACACCGTTTTTGTCGGCTTCCCCATCTGGTGGTACGTTGCGCCGACCATCATCAGCACGTTCATGGAGAGCGGCGATTTTTCGGGCAAGAAGGTCGTCCCCTTTGCCACCTCCGGCGGCAGCGGCATGGGCAAGACCCTCGCGGGCCTCAAGGCCGTCTGCCCGGAGGCAAGCTGGGTCGAGGGCAAAATGGTCAACGGCCTGAGCGACCGGGCGCTGAGCGATTGGGCCAAGGGCGTGTAAATAAGCAAAGGACGAAAGCCGCAGCTTTCGTCCTTTCTTTATGGATATTGCTTTCAGGATAGCAAAAAGCCTTGAAACCACTATGGTTTCAAGGCTTTACTCTGGTGCGCGGTACAGGACTCGAACCTGTGACCCCATGCACGTCAAGCATGTGCTCTACCAGCTGAGCTAACCGCGCGAATCGAACAGTGATATACTACTATATCCGCCGTCTTTTGTCAACACTTTTTTCAAAAAACCGCGAATTTTTCTTCTTCCCGCAAAGAGACTATTTTTAGTCTACGCTGCTCGCGCGCAAATGTAAAGACGGGAAAATAGCAGAAAATGACCGCCCTTTTTCATCTATTTTTCTGCGGGCGCCTTTCTTGTCAATTCTGCGTAAGTTCTATATAATGGGGTCATATTATGTGTTGAATGAAAATGGGGTGCTTTTTTACGATGGGAAAGATCGGTTTCGATAACGACAAATATCTTGCCATGCAGTCTGCGCACATCCGCGAGCGCATCAGTCAGTTCGGCGGCAAGCTCTACCTGGAATTCGGCGGCAAGCTCTTCGACGATTTTCACGCCTCGCGCGTGCTGCCCGGCTTTCAGCCCGACAGCAAGATCCGTATGCTTCAGCAGCTGCGCGACGATGCGGAGATCGTCATCGCCGTCAACGCCAACGACATTGAAAAGAACAAGGTGCGCGGCGACCTCGGCATCACCTATGATGACGACTGCCTTCGCCTGATCGACGCGTTCCGCTCGCTGGGGCTCTACGTCGGCGGCGTGTGCATCACGCAGTACGCGGGGCAGAACGCGGCGGACGCCTTCATCAAGCGGCTCAACACGCTGGGCGTGCGCAACTACCGCCACTACCCCATCGCGGGCTACCCCTCCGATGTTGCCCACATCGTGAGCGACGAGGGCTTTGGCCGCAACGAGTACATCGAAACGACGCACTCCCTCGTCGTTGTCACCGCGCCGGGCCCCGGCAGCGGCAAGATGGCGACCTGTCTCTCCCAGCTTTACCACGAGCACAAGCACGGCGTGAGCGCGGGCTACGCCAAGTTCGAGACCTTCCCCATCTGGAATCTGCCGCTCAAGCATCCTGTCAACCTGGCTTACGAGGCCGCGACCGCGGACCTCGACGACGTGAACATGATCGACCCGTTCCACCTCGAGGCCTACGGCGAAACGACCGTCAACTACAACCGCGACGTGGAGATCTTCCCCGTCCTGCGCGCGATCTTTGAGCGCATCTCCGGTCAGTGCCCCTACAAGTCCCCGACGGACATGGGCGTCAACATGGCGGGCAACTGCATCATTGACGACGAGGCCTGCCGCGCCGCTTCGCGCATGGAGATCCTGCGCCGCTATTACACCGCGCAGGTCGACGTGGCGCGCGGCATTGCCGACGCCTGCCAGCTCAGGAAGCTCGAGCTCGTCATGCAGCAGGCGGATGTGACGCCCGACCTCTGCCCCGCTGTGGCCGCTGCCAAGCAGAAGGCCGAGGAGACCGGCGCGCCCGCAGGCGCGATGATGCTGCCGGACGGCCGCGTCGTCACGGGCAAGACCTCTTCCCTGCTCGGCGCTTCCGCCGCACTGCTTCTGAATTCCCTCAAGGCCATGGCCGGTATCCGCGGCGACCTGGACCTCATCTCCAATCAGGTCATCGAACCGATCTCGGCGCTGAAGATCCAGTCCCTCGGCCATCACAACCCGCGCCTGCACTCCGACGAGGTGCTCATCGCGCTGGCGATCTCGGCGCTCACCAATCCCCTCGCGGATATGGCACGCGCCCAGCTCGGCAGTCTCCGCGGCTGCGACGCGCACTTCTCCGTCATCATCTCGGAGGAGGATATCAAGCTCTACAAGCGCCTCGGCATTCATGTCAGCTGCGAGCCGAAGTATGAATCCAAGCGTCTTTATCACAAGTAATTTTGGAGAAGCAATATCATGGCAAACGAAAAAAACCGCAAGGAACGCTATGCCGTCGTCTGCGGCGGCGTGAATATCGATATCGGCGCACACTCCTTCGCTCCGCTGCGCGCCAAGGACTCCAACCCCGGCAAGGTCGAGCTCAGTCTCGGCGGCGTGGGGCGCAACATTGCGCACAATATGCGCCTGCTCGGTGTGCCGACCTACCTTCTGACCGCCGTGGGCGGCGATTCGCGTGCGCGCCAGGTCGAAGAAAGCTGCCAAGCGCTCGGCATCGACCTTTCGCACGCGCTGCGCGTGTCCGACGGCCGCACCTCGACCTATGTCTTTGTCGGCGACAGCGACGGCGATATGGCCATCGCGGTTTCCGACATGGAGATCTGCGAAAAGCTGACGCCGGACTACTTCGCCTCTCAGCTCGACCTTCTCAATGGCGCGGCCGCTGTGGTCGTCGACGCGAATCTGCCGCGTGCGTCCATCGCGTTTATCACAGAGCACTGCACCGCGCCCATTTTCATCGACCCCGTTTCCACCGTCAAGGCGGAAAAGCTCCGGGGACTTCTTGGCCGCGTGCACACGCTCAAGCCCAACCGCATCGAGGCAGAACTTCTATCGGGTGTAAAGATCACGGACGATGAAAGCCTTCGCCAGGCAGCGCAGGCGCTGCTCGACCAGGGCGTACAGCGCGTGTTTCTGTCCCTCGGCGGCGACGGTGTGCTCGCCGCGCAGCAGGATGAAATGCAGCGCGTTCCCATCTGCCGGGCTGAGATGCGCAACGCCACCGGCGCGGGCGACGCGATGATGGCGGCGCTCGTGTGGTCGTTTCTCTCGGGCCGCTCGCTCACCGAGAGCGCCGCGTCCGGCACTGCTGCCGCAGCCATCGCGGTCGAGAGCGAGGAGACCATCAACCCCGCCATGAGCGCGGAAGCCGTGGAAAAGCGCCTTGCGCACTGAAAAAGCGAATAAGAAAAAAGGACCGCCCACGCGGTCCTTTTTCTTATTGCTCGATGAGATAGCTCCCGCTCTCCGGCGCTTCGGTCAGGATGGGCACAAATTCCACATCATAGGCCTTCATCGCCTCAGTCACGCTCTCGAGCTGGTCTGCCGTGACCTTGACGTACACGCGGTCAAATCTTTCCGCGAGCTCGCTCATCACGATGCCGGAGTTTGCCTCGCTGCCCGCGAGCACGATGTCCACGTCCACGCTGACGGAGAGCTTGCCCTGGTAGCCCGCCTGCTCGAGCGCGGTATGGATATCGTCCGAAAGCAGCGCCAGTGCCTCCTGCTGCGTCATGGTGCGCTCATCCGTCTTGATGCGGCTCATGCGCCCCTCGCGCGGGTAATGGAAATCGTCGAGCAGCAGCTCGTCAAAGCCCATCTTCGCGCACTCGCTCACGATGTCGGTCACGTATTGGCGCGCGGCCTGCTTTTCCGGCGCAAGCCAGTGCGTGCTGTTCGTGTCGTACCAGACAAAGCCCGTCAACTGGCACACAGCGGCGTCCGTCATGTGCTTGTAGGCATACAGGCTGTCGTGCAGCGTGCTGATGCGGCCGATCGTATAGTAGTCCGAGTCGACAAGGCCCTGAATGGCCGTGTCCGATGTGCTGTTCCCGGCCACCGCGCCGCAGTCGATTGCGCCCTGCACTTTGGAATTATAGTAGAGCTTGCCGCTCGCGTCCTTGAGCTCGACCGCCACGGCGTTCACGTCCTTATCAAGGCCATCGAGCGCTGCCTGCCAATCGCTGCCGAGCGCGTCCGCACCCAGCTCGACTGCGTAGGTATCCTTGATGACGGGCTTTTGCACCGTGATCTCAAGGTCGTCCTGCTGCTTCTTATCGTCGCCGCTGTCTCCGCCGTTTGCGGTATCGTCCTGCGAGACCTTCTTTATCCACGGGAACTCAAAGCGGACCGAGCCGTCCGCGTCGTATACCATATAGCGCTGCGCAAACAAAAAGCCGCACGCCAGCAGCAAAATGACCACCAGTACCACGGCCAGCACACCTCTGCCGCGCCTGCGCCCGCGATAACCGGTATAGCCCTTCGTTCCGCTCGATCTTTTTGCCATTGTCTGCATCCGCCTCCTTTTTCTCGTGCAACAGTTTACCTTTTGAAAGCAAAAAAATCAACAAAAACCTTTCGGTTTTTGTTGATTTTCCGCTTTTGTATGCTTTAGCCCTCGATAGCGTCCAGCAGCGCGACGCGGCGGGCATGGCGGCCGCCTTCAAACGCGGTGGAGAGGAACGTCTCAACCATGGCCGCGGCCAGCTTGGGGCCCGTGAAGCCCGCGCCGATGGCCATCATGTTGGCGTTGTTGTGCTGGCGGCAGAGCTGCGCTTCAAGCGCATCGGCGCAGTGCGCGCAGCGGATGCCCTTGACCTTGTTCGCCGCAATGGAGATGCCGATGCCCGTCGTGCACACGACGATGCCGTACTCGCATTCCCCGCTTGCGACGGCGCGCGCGGCGGCCTCTCCGAAAATGGGATAGTCGCAGCTCTCGGTGGAATAGGTGCCGCAGTCCTTGACCTCGTGGCCCATGCCCTCAAGCTGCTTTTTGATGTCTTCCTTCATGGCGTATCCGCCGTGGTCACAGCCCAATGCGATCTTCATAATGTTTCTCCTTTTATCGGTCAGATTTTGTGAAAGACCGGTTTTCTCTTCTCAAACGTGCACACGTAATTGAGCCCGCAGCTCTTGAGCAGCTCCTGCGTCTCGCGTGCGCGCATCCCGACGAATTCCGGCGTGTGCGCGTCGGTGCCAACGGTGACGATCTCGCCGCCAAGCTCGTGATAGAGCTTCAGCCACTTCCCGTCCGGCAGCGGCGTATTGCCGCGGTTGACGTTGCACTCGATGCCGCAGCCGTTTTCAATGAGCGCGCGGAACACCTGCGACACCTCATCCTCAAAGCCATCGAAGCTCATGTGCATCCCATGGTTTTCGTTCATGTAGCGCAGCGGCAGCGTCAGATGCCCCAGCACGGAGAACTTTCCCCACCGGGCCGTTTTCAGCACGAGCGTCAGGTAGTCCGCGATCTGCTCGCGCGCCTCCCGCTCAGTGCCGCCGGGCATAAAGTAGAGATCGTTCCAGTCATACTTTTCCGAGAGCTGGTGCTGCGAGCCGATGACAAAGTCCAGCTCGGGCAGCCGCGCGAGCAGCTCGTCGGCGTAGGCAAAGTCGCGCATCGCCTCGCCAAGCTCGATGCCGCGTCGCACGGTGATCTTCCCGTCTGCTGTCCGGTCAGCGCGCGCAAAGGTCTCCTCCCGCGCGGAGAAATCGTGCTCCCAGTGGGTATATTCGCACGGGCGGTAGAGATCTACATGATCCGTCAGGCATAGTTCCTGAAGACCCTGCGCAATGCCCGCGCGCACCATGTCCTCCACCGGCGTTTTCGAGTCGAACGAAAGCGAGCAGTGGGTATGATAATCGGATAAATACATCTTCTATTCGTTACAGCTTGAACTTTCCGAAGAAGCTCTTGTGCTCCTCATAATTTTTCTCGCCGAGCGACTCGCTGAATTTCTTGAGCGCTTCCTTCTGCTCGCGGTTCAGATTGCGCGGCGTTTCGATGTTCACGGTGACGTACTGGTCGCCGCGGCCGCGGCCGTTGAGGCCGGGGATGCCCTTGCCCTTTAGGCGGAACGTCGTGCCGCTCTGCGTCCCCTCGGGGATGGTGTACTTCACCTTGCCGTCGATCGTCGGGATCTCAAGCTCCGCGCCGAGTACCGCCTGCGTGAACGTAATGGGCGCTTCGCACAGGACACTCGTGCCCTCGCGGCGGAAGATCTCGTGCGGACGCACGGACACGACGATCAGAAGGTCGCCCGCGGGGCCGCCGTTCTTGCCCGCGTTGCCCTGCGCGCGCAGCGAAATGGTCTGCCCGTTGTCGATGCCCGCAGGAATGCTGACCTTGATGGTCTTGCGGTGGCGGATCATGCCCTTGCCGCCGCACTTGGGGCAGGGCTGATGAATGATCTTACCCTTGCCTCCGCAGCGCTGGCAGGGTGCCGACGTCGACATATAGCCCAGCGGCGTCTGGCGGCGCTGCTGGATCACGCCGCTGCCGCGGCAGTCAGGGCAGACCTCGGCGGTCGTGCCCTTGGCGCAGCCCGAGCCGCGGCAGTCAGGACACTGCTCGATGCGGTCGATGCTGACTTCCTTCTCGCAGCCGAAGGCCGCCTCTTCAAAGCTGATGTTCACGCTCGTGCGCAGACTCTCGCCGCGCTGGGGCGCGTTGGGGTTCGCGCGCGCGCCGCCGAAGCCACCGCCGAAGAAGCTGCCGAAGATATCGCCGAGGTCGCCGAAGTCGAACCCGCCCGCGCCGTAAGCGCCGCCACCGGCGCCTGCGCCGTAATTCGGGTCAACGCCCGCAAAGCCGAACTGGTCGTAGCGCGCCTTCTTGTCTGGGTCGCTCAAAACCTCGTTCGCCTCGTTGATCTCCTTGAACTTCTCCTCGGCTTCCTTGTCGCCGGGGTTCATGTCGGGATGATACTTGCGCGCGAGCTTTTTGTATGCTTTTTTGATCTCTTCTTCCGAAGCGCCCTTGGAAACGCCGAGCACCTCGTAATAGTCTCTTTTATTTTCAGCCATAGACTACGCTCCTAAAAACGCCGCAATCGGGGGCAGTATAAACTGTCCCCGCTGCGTCGATACGATTTCAATTACTTTTTGTTGTTGTCGTCGTCATCCACGACCTTGTAGTCAGCATCATAATACTGCTGACCGTTCGGGCCGGTCTGCGCGCCGCCGTTCTGGCCGCCCATGTCGGGGCCAGCCTGTGCGCCGCCCTGCGGGTTCGCCTGCTGATAGAGCTTCTCGCTCATCTGATAGAACATCTGCGTGAGCTCTTCGGTCGCGCTCTTGATGGCGTCGGTATCGTCGCCCTTGAGGACTTCCTTCAGCTTGTCGATACCACTCTGAACCTTGGCCTTCTCGTCCGCGGGGATCTTGTCGCCCACTTCGCCGAGGGTCTTCTCGCTCTGGTAGACCATCTGGTCGGCCTGGTTGCGGACTTCGACCTTTTCCTTGATCTTGGCGTCCTCAGCGGCGTACTGCTCGGCGTCCTTGACGGCCTTTTCGATATCCTCCTTGCTCATATTGGAGGAAGAGGTGATGGTGATGTGCTGCTCGGTGCCGGTGCCGAGGTCCTTCGCGCTGACGTTCACGATGCCGTTGGCGTCGATATCGAATGTGACCTCGATCTGAGGCACGCCGCGGCGGGCCGGAGCGATGCCGTCGAGGTGGAAGCGGCCGAGGCTCTTGTTGGCAGCGGCCATCTCACGCTCGCCCTGCAGAACGTTGACTTCAACGCTCGTCTGGTTGTCGGCGGCGGTGGAGAAGATCTGGCTCTTCTTCACGGGGATGGTGGTGTTGCGGTCGATGAGCTTGGTGCAAACGCCGCCCATGGTCTCAATGCCGAGGGACAGCGGGGTGACGTCGAGCAGCAGCAGGCCCTTGACATCGCCGGTCAGCACGCCCGCCTGAAGAGCAGCGCCCATGGCGACGCACTCATCGGGGTTGATGCCCTTGAAGCCTTCCTTGCCGGTGAGCTTCTTGACCATTTCCTGCACGGCGGGGATACGGCTGGAGCCGCCGACCATCAGAACCTTGTGGATGTCGTTGCCGGTGAGGCCCGCATCGCTGAGCGCCTGACGGACAGGGCCGGCAGTGGCTTCGACCAGGTGCGCGGTCAGCTCGTTGAACTTAGCGCGCGTGAGGGTCAGGTCGAGGTGCTTCGGGCCGGTAGCGTCAGCGGTGATATACGGGAGGTTGATGTTGGTGGAGGTCACGCCGGAGAGCTCGATCTTGGCCTTCTCGGCAGCTTCCTTCAAGCGCTGCATGGCGACCTTGTCGCCGCTGAGGTCGACGCCGTCGGTACGCTTGAACTCGCTGACCATCCACTTCATAATGCACTCATCGAAGTCGTCGCCGCCGAGGCGGTTGTTGCCCGCGGTGGCCAGAACCTCAATAACGCCGTCGTCGATATCGAGGATGGAGACATCGAACGTACCGCCGCCGAGGTCGTAGACCATGACCTTCTGGCTCTGCTCCTTGTCGACGCCGTAGGCGAGGGCCGCGGCCGTCGGCTCGTTGATGATACGCTTGACCTCGAGGCCGGCGATCTTACCGGCGTCCTTGGTCGCCTGACGCTGCGCATCGGTGAAGTAAGCGGGAACGGTGATGACGGCTTCGCTCACGGGGCCGCCGAGGTAAGCCTCCGCGTCGCTCTTGAGCTTCTGCAGGATCATTGCGCTGATCTCCTGCGGGGTGTACTTCTTGCCGTCGATCGTAACTTTATAATCGGAGCCCATCTCGCGCTTGATCGAGGAGATCGTGCGGTCGGGGTTGGTGATGGCCTGGCGCTTTGCGACCTGGCCGACCATACGCTCGCCGGTCTTCGAGAACGCGACGACGGACGGGGTGGTGCGGTTGCCTTCGGCGTTGGGGATGACGACGGCTTCGCCGCCCTCCATCACAGCCACACAAGAGTTGGTAGTACCAAGGTCAATACCGATAACTTTAGACATAATGTTGTCCTCCTAATATCTATCTTAATTTTTTTGTTAACATCTTTATATTCATTTCGCGTTCGCAAACGCGAAACAAAATCGAATCGTTTTTTCTGACGACATGTGCGTCAGAAAAAACACATCTCAGCCCTGAAACGTGCGAGCGCAGCGAGTGCGCTGCACAGGGCTGCAAGCTCTTTCAAAAATGTGTGTCACACATTTTTGAGGAACTTTTAATTGGCGACCTTGACGATCGCGAACCGGAGCACCTTATCGCCCAGCATGAAGCCCTGCTGCAGGACCTCCACCACGGTGTTTTCGCCGTAGCTTTCGTCCTCAATGTGCATCACGGCGTTGTGCTTTTCGGGGTCGAAGGGCTTGCCCGCGGCGTCCATCGTTTCCACGCCCAGCTTGGTAAGGCTCTCCTTGAACTGGTTGAACACCATTTCAAGGCCCTTGCGGTGGGGCGATTCCTCGTCGCCGTACTGGGCAAGGCCGCGCTCGAGGTTATCGTAAACGCCCAGCAGCGCCTTGATCGTGTCGATCTTCGCGTCGGCGTAAAGGCTTTCCTTTTCCTTCGCGGTGCGCTTGCGGTAGTTGTCGTATTCGGCGGCAAGACGCAGGTATTTGTCCTGCTCGTCGGCAAGCGCCTTGGCAAGCCCTTCCATCTTCTCCATCTGCTCGCGCGTGACGGTGAAGGTCTCGGGCTCCGCCTTCTTTTCGGCGGTCTCATCAGCCTTGGCAGGCTCTGCGGTCTTGGCCGCCTCCTCTGCCGCCGGCTGCTGCGCCGTTTCCTTTTCCGGCGTGCTCTCCGCCGCGTTCTGCTTGTCTTTCTTACCCATTTCTTACTCCTTATCTTCTTCCTTGGGCGGAAGCTCGTTCTTGCCGAACATCCGCGTCAGGCTGTCTGCAAAATAACTCAGCCGCGCCGTCACGGTGGCGTAGTCCATTCTGGTGGGACCCACCACACCGACGAGGCCGCGCATCCCGTCGCCGATATCGTAGCTGGCGACGACCACGCTCGTTTCCTTGAGCGCCTCGTTCACGTTTTCCGGCCCGATCAGGATTTTGAGCGGCGCGCCGTCATCCGGCACGGGAAGCTCTTCCTTGTTATCCACAAGGAATGTCACGAGATCGTGCGCCTTGTCGACATCGCGGTACTCGGGCATCTTCAGGATCTGGCTCGCGCCCGCGGTCTCCACATTGCGCTGCGCGCTCTGCTCGAGCACACCGATCGCATATTCGACCGCTTTGGACACCACTAAAAATAGCTCGGGCGAAAGCTGCTCGGAAAGGCTCATCAGCCTTGCACTCATCTCATCGGCGCTCCGGCCGGTGAAGTGCGTGTTCAAAAGCTCCTTGACGTCCGCGAGCCGCTGGCTGTCGAACGGAAGGTCCGAGCGCTGGAGCTGGCTCTTCACGCGGTTGTCCTCGCCCATCACCACGACGATGAAGCTCATTTCATCGACCGCGATGAGCTCGAAGCGCTTGACGCTCGCCTCGCGCCGTCCGCCCGTCACGCTGTACACTGGATAATTGACGATGCTCGACACCATCTGCCCCGCCTTGGCGATCACGCTGTCCGTGCCGCTGAGCTTGGTTTTGAGCTGCTCGTTGATCTCCTCCGCTTCCGTTTCGGAGACCTCGCGCCTTTCCATCAGCTCGTTGACGTACAAGCGGTAACCTTTCGGCGACGGCACGCGCCCGGCGGACGTGTGCGGCTGCTCGAGGTAGCCCATCTCGACCAGATCCGCAAGCTCGTTGCGGATGGTCGCGGAGCTCACGGAGCCGCCCATCTCCTCGGCCAGTGCCTTGGAGCCGACCGGCTCGGCCGCGGCGATGTAATCCTCGACAACGCGCTTGAGAATTTGCTTTTTGCGCTCGGTCAAGTCCATACGCCGCGCTCCTTTCGTAGCTTTAGCACTCCTTTCCCCTGAGTGCTAAACGCAGTGTACCACCGCATTTTCGCATTGTCAATAGGCGGCAGTGTAAACAGTTTGTGAACTACGCAAAAGTCGGACCGTGACCTTCCCGAAAAGCATCACTGCCTCCATTTTCGTGCAAAAAAAGAGGAACGCTCTCGCGTTCCTCTTTTTTGTAAAACCGTTTATTCCGCCTTAGGCGCTTCCGCAGCCTTGGCTTCGGCGGCTGCCTTGGCAGCAGCGGCCTTGCGCTCGGCGGCAGCCTTCTGCGCCGCCTTGAACTTCTCCTTCTCCTCGGGGGTCGGGATGGGCTCGATGGCGTTGCGCGGGCAGGCCTTGGCGCACATGGTGCAGTTTCTGCACTTGTCGTAGTCGATGACGGCCACGTTGTTGACGACGTGGATGGCGTCGAACTTACAGGTGCGCTCGCACATACCGCAGGCGATGCAGGAGTTGGCGCACACCTTCGTGACGGCGGGGCCCTTCTCCTTGTTCGAGCAGTTGACGAACACCTTCTGCTTGTAGGGCACCTCGACGATCAGCTTGCGCGGGCAGACCTCGCGGCAGGCGCCGCAGTTGGTGCACTTCTCCTTGTCGACCTCGGCAACGCCCTGGGCATTGATATGCAGCGCGTCGAACTGGCAGGCGGCAACGCAGGTGCCAAAGCCCATGCAGCCAAAGGAGCAGGCGGTCGGGCCGCCGGCGACCTTCGTCGCGGCCACGCAGTCGTGAAGACCGACATACTCGAAATTCTTCACAGAGGCCTCTCCGCCGTTGCACAGCACGTGCGCGACCTTCTTTTCGCCGCTGGGGGCTTCCATACCCATGATCTCGGCGATCTTGGCAGCGCCCTCCGCGCCAGCGGGCGCGCAGGCGGTGACGGGAGCCTTACCAGCCAGAATAGCCTCTGCGCAGCCCGCGCAGCCGGGATAGCCGCAGCCGCCGCAGTTTGCACCGGCAAGGCAGGCCTGGATCTTGGGCAGACGCTCATCGACCTCGACCTCAAAGGCCTTGGCCGCAACGGACAGGATCAGACCGAACACAACGGCGATCACGCCCAGCACGAGGACGGCATAAATTACGTTCATCATGTTTCCATTCCCTCCTTACATGGGCCACACCTGCAGACCCGAGAAGCCCATGAATGCAAGGGCGATGAGGCCTGCGGTGATCAGCGCGATGGGGAAGCCTTCAAATGCCTTGGGATAGTCGGCAAACTCCAGACGCTCGCGCACCGTGGAGAACAGGTAGATCGCCAGCAGGAAGCCAAGGCCGCCGGTGATGCCGTACACCACGGATCCGATGAAGTTGTAGTCGTTCTGCACGTTGAGCAGCACCACGCCAAGCACGGCGCAGTTGGTGGTGATCAGCGGCAGATACACGCCGAGGGCGGTATAGAGCGTCGGCATGGACTTTTTGAGGAACATCTCGATGAACTGCACGAGGCTCGCCACCACGAGGATGAAGGCGACGGTCTGCATATAGTCAAGCCCCAGCGCAACAAGGATCTTATTCACGCCGAAGCAGAACGCCGAGGCAAGGCCCATGACGAACGTAACGGCAAGACCCATACCGACGGCGGTGTCGCTCTTTTTCGACACGCCGAGGAACGGGCAGATACCCAGGAACTGCGAGAAGATGAAGTTATTCGTCAAAATCGCGCCGAGGGAAATAGCAAGAAGCTTTGTAACACTCATTTATTTACCCTCCGTTTCGTTTGCTTTTGCCTTTTTCTTCTCGCTTCTGGCAAGCGCCCACTGCATGATGGCGATCAGCGTGCCGAGGCAGAGGAAGCCGCCGACGGGCAGCGTGAGCATACCGGCGGGAACGTAGGAAGAAGGCATGATCTGGATGCCGAGCAGCGTGCCGGCGCCGAAGAGCTCGCGGAACGCGCTCAGGATCAGCAGCACCACCGTGTAGCCGATGCCCTGGCAGATGCCGTCCATCGCGGAGGCGGCAACGGAGTTCTTGCTGGCAAAGGCCTCGGCGCGGCCGAGGATGATGCAGTTGACGACGATCAGCGGGATGAACACGCCAAGGCTCTCGGCAATGGCGGGAACAAACGCCTGCAGGCACAGGTCAACAATGGTAACGAAGCCCGCGATCACGACGATGTAGCACGCGATACGCACTTCGTTGGGGATGATCTTGCGCAAAAGGGAAATAAAGATGTTGGAAAGCGTCAGGATGACGAGAACGGAGAGGCCCATACCAAGGCCGTTCGACACGCTCGTGGTGATGGCCATCGTGGAGCACATACCGAGCACCTGCACCAGAACGGGGTTTTGGTAGATCAGACCGTCTTTGAGCTGTTTACTGAAATTCATTGATCGTTCCCCCTTTCTCAGTTCATGGCTTCCGCGGCGGCCAAAGCAGCATTGACGCCCTTGGTCACGCCCTTTGTGGAGACCGTCGCGCCGGTGACGGCGTCGATGTTCTGCTTGACGACGAGCGTGCCCGCGCCGGACTTGCCGACGAACTGATCGAGCGCGCCGGTGCCGGCAGAGGTCGCTTCATTGTCGATGACCTTGGATCCGATGCCCGCGGTCTCGGAAGCCTTAACAACGGAAACGCCGGTGACGGTGAGGTCGGTATCCACGCCGACGATCATCTCGATGTTGCCCTGAGAGCCGCTCGCGGTGACCTTGAAGGCATAGCCGATCGTGTCGCCGCCGGACTTAACCTCATAGGCCTCGCTCAGCTTGCCGCCCTGGTCGTTGGCGGCATCGATCATTTCCTGAGAGATCGTTTCCATCGGGGGGAACTCGCAGTCCGTCGCGGAGACGACCTTGGCGAGCGCCTCCTCGGTCTTCTGCTGGTTGATGGCCGCGATCTTGTCGGCCGTGAGCATATTGGTAAGGCCCAGCAGCAGCGCGACGACCAGCGAGATCGCCGTCAGCGTACCGGCTACCTTGAAAATGAATTTACCTTCGATCTTCATTTCTTTGCCGCCTCCTTCGCTGCTTTTTTGTCTACGCCGAAGCGGGTGGGCTTGGTGTACTTGTCAATGATCCAGGTGCAGCAGTTCATCACAAGGATGGAGTAGCAAACGCCCTCGGGATAGGAGCCGAAGTAGCGGATGAACACCGTGATGAGGCCGCAGCCCAGGCCGAAGATGAGCTGGCCCTTCTTCGTGACGGGAGAGGTGACATAGTCGGTCGCCATGAAGAACGCGCCGAGGAACAGACCGCCGCCGAGCACGTTGTAGAGCATCCACGTCAGCGCGTCGTTGCCCTGGGGGAAGAGGAACGTGAGCACGGCCACCGTGCCGATGTAGGCCACGGGGATCTGCCAGGAGATGACCTTGCGGAAAATTAAGTACAGGCCGCCGATGAGCAGCATCATCGATGAGATCTCGCCGAGGGAGCCGCCGATGTTGCCGATGAACATATCGGACAGGCTGTACTGGCTCGTGAGCGCCTCAAACTCGCCGCCCTTCATCATGGCAAGCGGGGTGGCCGCGGTCACAACGTCGGCGCCGCCGAAGAGCGCCGCCTTTTCGCCCGGGGCGATCCAGCTCGTCATCTGGCTCGTATAGCACGCGACGAGCGCGGCACGGCCGGCGAGCGCGGGGTTCAGGAAGTTCTTGCCGAGGCCGCCGTAAAGCTGCTTGACGACAAAGATCGCGAAGAAGTTGCCGACGATCAGCATCCAGTAGGGAAGCGTGACCGGGCAGACGAACGCGAGCAGCACGCCGGTGACGGCGGCGGACAGATCGCCAATCGTCTGCGTCTTGTGCAGGAGCTTGCGGTACAGCCACTCAAAGAACATGGCGGAGACCACGCTCACCAGCACAGAGATCAGCGCGCGGAAGCCAAAGCGCAGCACGCTCATCAAAAGCGCGGGGCACAGCGCGATGATCACGTCGAGCATGATCGAGCGCGTGTCTTCATTGGTACGGATATGGGGGTTGGAGGAAGCGATGAGCTTCAGACCCTTATAATCATTCAGCATCCCTTATGCCTCCTTCTTTGCTTCTTCGGCAGCCTTGGCAGCCTCAGCCGCGGCCTTGGCCTTGGCAGCGGCTTCCTTGACCTTCTGCTTGCCGACCTTGAACGAATGCGTCAGGTGCAGGCGGCCCGGGCAGATGTAGGAGCACGCGCCGCACTCGATGCAGTCCATCACGTGCGCCGCCTCGAGGTCCTCGATGCGGTTCTTCTGCACATATAAGTAAAGGTAGAGCGGCTCAAGGTGCATCGGGCAGGCCTCGACACAGCGGCCGCAGCGGATGCAGGTCGGGTCCTCGGACACCTTGTTCTCGTTCGCCGCGAACGCCAGCACCGAGCCCGTGCCCTTGGCCACAGGGAAGTCGGCCGACGCCTGGGCCATACCCATCATCGGGCCGCCGGCGATGAGCTTGAAGGTCTCGTCCTTCAGGCCGCCGCACGCGTCAAAGAGGAGGGAGACCGGCGTGCCGATCGGACACTCGAGGTTCTTCGGCTCCACAACGCCGCTGCCGGACACGGTGACGACCTTGCGCACCACGGGCATACCTTCCTTGATGGCGTGGTAGATGGCGATGGTGGTATTGATATTGAACACGGCGCAGCCGATGTTCGCGGGCAGGCCGCCGGGGGGCACCTGCTTGCCGGTAATGGCCTGGCAGAGTTGCTTTTCGCCGCCCTGGGGGTAGCGGCAGCGCAGCGACTCGACCACAACGGGGGCCTTCTGCTCCTCGATGACCTTGTTGAGGGACTCGATGCCGTTTTTCTTGTTGTCTTCCACGCCGATGACGACCTTGTTCACGCCGAACATCTTGGCGAGGTAGCAGCAGCCGCCGATGATCTCGGCGGGACGCTCAAGCATCGCGCGGTGGTCGCCGGTGATGTAGGGCTCGCATTCCGCGCCGTTGATGATCACCGTGTCGACCTTGCCGATGCCGCCGGAGATCTTCGTGTGGGTCGGGAACGTAGCGCCGCCCATGCCGACGATACCGGCCTCTTTGACCATTTCGATCATTTCCTCAACGCTCAGCGCGTCGGGGTCAGCGGGGGCTTTCACCTCTTCGCTCAGCTCGTCTTTGAAGTCATTGTCGATCACGACGGACATGACCTTACCGCCCATGGAGTAAGGACGGGGCTCCACCGCAGCGACCGTACCGGAAACGCTTGCGTGAATGGGAGCGCCGAGGCCCTTGAATTCACCGATCTTCTGTCCAAGCTTGACATAGTCGCCCTTGGAGACCGTGGGAGTGCAGGGTGCGCCGAAGTGCATCGACATGGGGATGACCACCTGAGCGGGGGGTGCCAGCTGTTCGATGGCCTTTTCATTGGTGGCAGCCTTCATATCGTTTGGATGAACGCCGCCAAAGAAAGCTTGTGCCATAGTCTTCACCTCATCTTTATACTGCCAGAGCAGCGGAAACACTGCTCCATAATCGGATAGATTATACAACCGTTCCTCCCCGTTGTCCAGAAAATATTCTGCATGACTATTATTTTCCTTCACATTTTATCAGATTTCGGCGGGATTTTTGTGCAGAATCGTCACTTTGTACGGCGATTCGCTTCTTTTCCTTTCGTCCCCGGTTTTTCCCATTTTCCTACCAACTTGACGCATTTATGCCAAAATGGTATAATTTGTAATTGGCAATTGGCAATTTTTTGCGGCTTTTCATCCATTTTTCTTTTCAGAAAAGAAAGGAGCTCTTTATGCCCGTTCAACTCGACCTCGGCCAGATCAAAGCCGAGTCCCGCTCGCTGCTGCGCAGCGGCACCGTCTCCCCCTATAAGGCGACCGCGCTGCTGCTCGCCATCACCCTTGTGCTCGACGTCATCGACGCCGCCGTGAGCTACATGATCGACACCTCCGGCGGGCTCACGGTGCTCTCGTTCAGCTTCGTCAGCATCCTCGTCAGCCTCATCTCCATCGTGCTCAACGCAGGCTACCTCTGCTACTGTCTCGGCATCCGCCGCGGTGAGCATATGCCGTATGAGAGCCTTTTCGACGCGTTTTCCTTCGCGGGCAAGGCGATCCTGCTCTCCATCGTCGAGGGGATCTTCATTTTCCTGTGGTCGCTCCTTTTTGTCGTGCCCGGCATCATCGCGGCGTACCGCTACAGCTTTGCGATGATGAATCTCTGCGATAACCCCGGTCTTGGCGTGATGGAAGCGCTGGATCTCAGCAAGCGGCAGACGCAGGGCTATAAGGGCCAACTCTTCCTGCTCAGCCTGAGCTTCTTCGGCTGGCTGCTGCTCGCGGGCGCGGCTGTCACGGCGGTCGAGTCCCTCCTCTTCGGCGGCAGCATTGACCGCATCCTCGCGCTCGAGACCGCTGCCTCGCTCTCGCAGGCCGTGTCCGCCGCGTTTATCCGGCAGCTCCTTGCGAGCCTTGCGAGCATTGCGCTCACGCCGTACATCCGGCTGTCGCTGTGCGGCTTCTATCTGCGCGTCACGCAGGGCGACGCGCCGCAGCAGCCCCGGCTCCCGGGAAATGACCCGTGGGACAACAATTTCTGACCGCAGGCAAAAAAAGCACACAGCGGGATATCGCAAAGGGATATCCCGCTGTGTTTCATTTTATCGGAGCATTCTATTTGAGGATATAGACCGTCTTCACGCCGAGGAGCCTGCAAAGCTCCGTCTTTTCGGCAAGGTCCGCCTCGCTCTCGTACCACACGGTCGTCACCGAGCCGTCCTTTTCCCTGATGAGCAGATACGAGCTGTCGAAGCGGCCGGAGCGCGACTGCTGCGCCGCATCGTCGGCGAGGTACGCCGCGAGCTCCTCCTGCGTGATCGTGCGGGGTGAGGTCGTCCTGCCGCTTTTCGTGTTCTGCGCGACGGGCACGGCGTTGAGCGTCACGCTGCCGCCCCTGCCGGCCTTGACTGCCGCGTCGTAGACCTGCTCCACCGGCGCGCGCGGGGACAGCGGCACGCTGCCGCTCTCGCCGACAAGACTCTCTGCCAGCACCGCGCCGCTTTGCAGGGTCGAAACGGTCGAGACCGTCACCTTGGCGCTTTTTGCGTGATAGGCGCGCAGCAGCACCGCCGCGGCCTGCTCGCGCGTCGTGTCGCTTTTCGGCGCAAAGGTCTTCGTCGTCATGCCCGTCACAAGGCCCATGCGCCAGGCGAGCGTGATATAGCCGGGATTCGTTGTCACATCGGTGAACGGGCACTCGTCCTGCACCGTGCCGGAGAGCGTGCTGTAGCCCAGCGCGCGGACGGTCATGGCAGCCATCTCCTCGCGCGTGATGGCGTCGTTCGGGCGGCAGGCCGTGCTGTGGCCGGAGAAGACCCCGTGCGCGTTCGCCGTCTCGATGGCGCTGTAGTACCACTTTTTCGCATCCTGATTGTCGGTAAAGCTGCCCTTTTCCGGCGTGACGGTCTTCCATCCCATCAGGCGGCAGAGCGCCGCGGCGTAGGCCGCGCGCGTCATTTTCTGCCCCAGGCCGAATTTGCCGTTCCCGATGCCCTGCAGCAAATGATACTGGCTGCACTGCGCAATGCTCCCGCTCGCCCAGTGCTTGTCCGGCACGTCGGAATAGCCCGACTTGTTGGCGGCAAGCGCAAGCGTTGAGGTCATCACGAGCGCAAGAAGAAGCGCCGTCAGGCGCACTGCAAACTGTTTCATTGTTATTTTCCCCCTTTTGGGTCATCTTTCCGCCGTATTGTAGCACAAAGTCGCGCAGATAGTCAAATTTCCTCTTTACCTTTTCGTCTCTCTTTGTTAAAATAATAGATTGAATTAGTATGATGAGATAGTGTTGCCAAAAAGACGCCGCATTATCAGGAAGGAAGGTGAGCAGACTGTGAAGTACGAGCGCTGGCAGATCCCCGCCGTTCCGGAGGGTACGATCAAAACGCTGACGGACGCGGGATACCCGTATCTGGTCTCCTCGGTGCTGGCCGCACGCGGCATCACCACGAGCGAGCAGGCCGCCGAAGCGCTGGAGCGCGAGAAGACGCTCGCCTGGTCGCCCTTCCTGATGAAGGACATGGACAAGGCGGTCGCGCGCATCAACGAGGCCTTCGCCCGCGGCGAAAAGCTCGCCGTCTTCGGCGATTACGATGTCGACGGCATCACCTCCACCTGCCTTTTGACCGATTATCTCCGCTCGCGCGGCGCGGACGTGACGATGCACATTCCCCGCCGCATCGAGGAGGGCTACGGCCTCGGCTGCGACGCCATCCGCGCGCTGAGCGAGTCCGGCGTGACGCTCATCATCACGGTCGACTGCGGCATCACGGGCGTGGAGGAAACGGCCTACGCCGCAACACTCGGCGTCGACCTCGTCATCACCGACCATCACGAATGCAAGGAGCAGCTCCCCGCTGCCGTGGCCGTCGTCGACCCCCACCGGCCGGACTGCCCCTATCCTTTCAAGCACCTCGCCGGCGTGGGCGTGGCGCTCAAGCTCGTGTTAGCCCTCGGCGAGGGGCGCGAGGACGCGCTCTTTGCGCGCTACTGCACCCTGGCCGCCATCGGCACGATCGCCGATGTGATGCGTATGGAGGGCGAGAACCGCACCATCGTGCAGTGCGGCCTTGAAGGGATCGACCGCAGCGACTTTACAGGCCTGCACGCGCTGCTGCGCGAGGCAGGGCTCACCTCGCGCCCCATCTCGTCGATCCAGATCGGCTTTGTGCTCGCCCCGCGCATCAACGCCGCGGGACGCATGGGCCGCGCTGAGCTGGCCGCCGAGCTGCTGCTCACCGATGATCCCATCCGCGCGGAAAAGCTCGCGCGCGAGCTGTGCGAATTGAACCGCGAGCGCCAGAGCGTGGAGCAGGATATCTTCCGCCGCGCCATCGAGCAGATGGAGGACTTGCCCGAGAGCGAGCGCAGCGCGCTCGTCTTATCCAGCGAGGACTGGCATCAGGGCGTTGTCGGCATCGTGGCGTCCCGGCTTTCCGAAAAATTTTCCTGCCCGAGCTTTATGATCCACCTCTCCGACGGGTCGGGCAAGGGCTCCTGCCGCAGCTACGGCGGCTTTAACCTCTTCAATGCGCTCGAGGCGTGCTCCGACCTGCTCGTGAGCTTCGGCGGGCACGAGCTCGCCGCGGGCTTCACCATCGAAGAGAAAAATATCCCCGCCTTCCGCACACGGATGAATCAGTATGTGCGCGCCCACACGGGCGAGCAGGCGCATATCTCCTCGCTCGACATCGACGTCGACTTACAGCAGCCCTCTCTCGTCACGCTCGAAGAGGTCGAATCGCTCGCGCTGCTCGAGCCCTACGGCGCGGGCAACAACCGCCCCGTTTTCTGTCTGCGCGGCGCCACGCTCGAGAGCGTGCAGGGCGTGGGGCAGAACCGGCACCTGAAGCTCCGGCTGCAAAAAAGCCGCGTGAGCTTCGACGGCATCTTCTTCTCCGTCACCGCCGACGAGTGCGGCGTGTGCGCGGGGATGCGCGTGGACGCGGCATTCTATTTACAGGTGAACGAGTTCCGCTCCCAGCGCTCGCTCCAGCTCCAGCTCATCGACCTGCGCCCCTCGCTCGACCCCAGCGGGCGCGAGAGCGAGGCGCTTTCCCTCTGCCGTGCGCTCATCGGCGGCGGCACGCTCTCCCCGCGCGACGCGGCGCGCGCGCTGCCCTCACGTGACCAGTTCGTGCGCGCCTGGCGCATTTTAGAGCGCGAGGTCGGGCCCGGCGGCGTCAGCGAGCCCATGCTGCCGCTGCTGCGCCGCCTGAGCGCGGAAATGGTCGGCGCGGAGACGTTTCTGCGCACGGCGATGTGCTTACAGGTCTTTTCGGAGCGCGGACTGCTCCGCGTCGAGCGCAAGGGCGGCGCCCTTACCCTCCGCCTGACGGCGGACGGCAAAAAGGTCGAGCTCGACAAAAGTCCCTATCTTTCCGCCCTGCACGGCTTTCTTTCATAAAGGAGACGACCCGATATGACTCAGGATACGATAACCGCCAAAAAAGAGAATACCGCACCGGTACAGCCGGGCGTCCCCGCCGCAAAGGAAAAGGAGCCCGCAAAGGCAGTGCATCCGCCCCTCTCGCCCGAGCATGAGGCGCTCGTGAGCGGGATGTACGACCATCTGGTCAAGACCATCCGCGACTATAACCCCGGCGCGGACTTCGCCCAGATCGACAAGGCCTACCATTACGCAAAGGATCATCACTGCGGCCAGCTGCGCAAGGACGGCACCCCCTTCATCACCCACCCCCTCGCCGTCGCGCAGATCATCGCCGAAGAGCTGCGGCTCGACTCAGAGTCCATCGAGGCCGCCCTCATGCACGACTGCATCGAGGATACCGATGCGACCTATGCCGAGATCGCCAAGGAGTTCTCCCCCGCCGTCGCGGACCTGGTCGAGGGTGTCTCCAAGCTGACGCGCGTGCAGTACGCCAGCAAGGAAGAAGAGCAGATGGAGAACCTGCGCAAGATGCTCATGGCCATGGCCAAGGACATCCGCGTCATCCTCATCAAGCTGGCCGACCGCACGCACAATATGCGCACCATGGAGTATCAGACGGCGGAAAAGCAGCGGCAGAAGTCGCTTGAAACGATGGAGATCTACGCGCCCATCGCCCACCGCCTCGGTATGCAGCGCATCAAGTGGGAGCTTGAGGATCTGTCGCTCAAATACCTCGACCCCGTCGGCTACGAGGAGATCACCCAGTCGCTCGAGAAAAAGCAGCGTGAGCACGAGTCTTTCATGGAGCGCGTGCAGGCGCAGATCGAAACGCGCCTCAAAGAGCAGAAGGTCCCCTATCTCAGGGTCTACGGGCGCATGAAGCACCCCTACAGCATTTACCGCAAGATGTACGCGCAGAACAAGACGATGGACGAGGTGCTCGACCTCTTCGCCTTCCGCGTCATCGTCGACACCGTGGCCGACTGCTACAACGTGCTCGGCATCATCCATGACCTCTACCGCCCCGTGCTCGGCCGCTTCAAGGACTATATCGGCACGCCCAAGCCGAATATGTACCAGTCGCTCCACACCACCGTCATCGGCGCGGACGGCATCCCGTTCGAGGTGCAGATCCGCACCGAGGAAATGCACGAGATCGCCGAGTACGGCGTCGCCGCGCACTGGAAGTACAAGCAGGGCATTTCCGGCAGCGCGGGCGAGCACAACTACGAATGGGTGCGCCGCCTCCTTGAAAATCAGGAGAACACCGACGCCGAGGAATTCGTCCACACGCTCAAGGTCGATATGTTCGCCGACGAGGTCTTTGTCTTTTCCCCGCGCGGCGACGTGACGAACCTTCCCGCCGGCGCAACGCCCATCGACTTTGCCTATTCCATCCATTCCGCCATCGGCAACCGCATGACGGGCGCCAAGGTCAACGGCCGCATCGCGCCGCTGGACTATCAGCTCAAAAACGGCGATATCGTCGAGATCCTGACCTCCAAGAGCGCGCACGGTCCCAGCCGCGACTGGCTGAAGATTGCCAAATCCAGCGAGGCGCGCAGCAAGATCCGCCAGTGGTTCAAAAAGGAGCGCCGCGAGGAAAATATCATCAACGGCCGTATGTCCTTTGAAGCCGAGCTCAAGCACCTCGGCATCCCGATGAGCGATGTGCTCGGCAGCGACCTGGAAGCGGCGCTGCTCAAGAAGACCTCGTTCGGCTCGATGGACGAGATGTACGCCGCCATCGGCTACGGCGGCTTCTCGGCGCAGAAGGCCGTCAACCGCATCCACGACGAGATCGTCAAGCTCGAAAAGCAGCGCAAGGAGGAGCGCGCCGCCACGGTGCCGGTCGATAATTCCGGCGCGACGCGCCCGGCCATCCCCAAGCGCACGAAGAGCGAGCAGGGCATCGTGGTCGAAGGACTTTCGAACTGCCTTGTCAAATTCTCCAAGTGCTGCACGCCCGTTCCCGGCGATGAGATCGTCGGCTTCATCACGCGCGGCTACGGCGTATCCGTCCACCGCTGCGACTGCCCCAACGCCGCCCCCGAGCGCAGAAAGCCCGAGGAGCGCGGCCGCTGGATCAAGGTCAGCTGGGGCACGGATGTCAAGGAGTCCTATCAGACCGCGCTCGACATTTACGCCAAGGACCGCCTCGACCTTGTGCTCGACGTTTCCGCCGCGCTCTCGTCCTCGCAGACGCGCGTGGCGTCCCTCAACGCGACCACGACTGCCGACGGCTTTGCCGTCATCCACCTCAATATTTTCATTTCCGACGCGCAGCATCTTGCCGCCGTCATGCGCCGCCTGCATCAGATCAGCGGCGTGATGAAGGTGGACCGCCCCGCGGGTTGACCCGCGCGCCGCGCCCGGCGCGGAAAAAACGTCCCTTCGGGGAACAAAAAGGAGAATATCATGCGAGCAGTATTGACCAAGGTAAAGCACGCCTCCGTCACGATCGACGGGACGGTGAAGGGAAAGATCGGCAGGGGCTTTTTGATCCTGCTGGGCGTCGCGCCCGACGACACGGAGGAAAAATGCCGCAAAATGGCGGACAAGCTCTGCTCGCTGCGCATTTTTGACGACGAGAACGACAAGATCAACCTCTCGCTCGACGACGTCGGCGGCGAGCTTCTGGTCGTCTCGCAGTTCACGCTCTACGGCAACTGCCGCAAGGGACGCCGTCCCGAATTTTTAAGCGCCGCGCGGCCGGAGATCGCCGTCCCGATGTACGAAAAATTTGTGGACATCTGCCGCGAGAAGGGCTACCATGTGGAGACCGGCGAGTTCGGCGCGCACATGGAGGTCGAATCCCTCAACGACGGGCCGTTCACGCTGATCGTCGATTCCGCCGATCTCGACGCGCCCAAAAAGCAATAAGGAAAGGGGTATCTTCACATGAAAGTCATCACCACCGTCGTCGGCTCCCTGCAGACGAACTGCTACCTGCTCATCGACGAGGAGACGAAGCTCGCCGCGCTCATCGACCCGGGCGACAACGCCGACAAGCTCCTCGCCCTCATCAAGGAGGAGGGCGTCACGCTCAAATACATCCTGCTCACCCACGGTCACCGCGACCACACGCTCGCCGTGCCCGCCGTCAAGCAGGCCATTCCCGAGGCCGAGGTCTACATTGGCGAGGCCGACGCCCACTCCACGGGCATCTATCACTATCCCCTGGCCGATTTTATCCCCGACCTCAAATTCTACGGCGAGGGCGACACGCTCACGCTCGGCTCGCTCACCATCCGCGTGATGGCCACGCCCGGCCATACGCTCGGCGGCGTCACGCTGCTCGTGGGCGACGCGATGTTCTCCGGCGACACGCTCTTTGCAGGCTCCATGGGCCGCACGGACCTGCCCGGCGGCAACGGCGAGCAGATGGTCGCCTCCCTGCGCCGTCTGGGGCAGATCGAGGGCGAATACACCGTTTATCCCGGCCATATGCACGCGACCATCCTCTCACGCGAGCAGGAATACAACCCCTATATCCGCCAGGCGCTGCGCGCATAAGGGGCCGTTCACATGAAAGTACAGCTCATTGGGCATGATGAAAAATACGCGCTGGAGCAGAGCCTGCTGACGCTCTTCCCCGGCGAAAAGCCCGTCTACGGCACGGTCGACGAGGCCGTCGACACACGCTGGGCGCGCGTAACGCTCACCGAGGACGGCGAGACCGTGCAGGTGACGACGGAGCTGGGCGTGGACGGCAAAGCCGCCGCCCACAGCTACAGCTATCCCCTCTCCGGCACGGACTACGAAAAGGAGGGCCAGCGCCGCCACGCCATCGGCATCAGCTTTTTCGGCGCGGCGAAGGACCTGCTCAGCATCTCCCCCGCGTGGGGGAGCCTGACCGGGGTGCGCCCGGCGAAGGTCGCACTGTCGCTCATCCGCGAGGGCGGAAAAGCCCGCGCGGAGAAGGAATTGCAGGAGCTCTACTGCGTCACACCCGCGCGCGCCCGCCTCGCCATCGAAGCGGCGGACGCCGGCATCCGCGCAGCGGCGGAGCTGGAACCGAACGACATTTCGCTCTATGTCGGCATCCCCTTCTGCCCGACGAGGTGTGCCTATTGCAGCTTTGTCGCGCAGAGCGTCGAAAAATCGTTCTCGCTCGTCGAGCCGTATCTGGAGGCGCTCTTCGACGAGATCGCCGCGGCGGGGCAGCTCGTGCGCGAGCTCGGCTTAAACATCAAGTCGTTCTACATGGGCGGCGGCACGCCGACCACGCTGACGGCCAACCAGATGGACCGTCTCCTCACAAAGCTTGAGCAGAATTTTGACTTCAATGGTCTCGCCGAGCTGACGATCGAGGCAGGCCGTCCCGACACGATCGACGAAGAAAAGCTGCGCGTGCTGCGCGCGCACAACACCACGCGCGTTTCCATCAATCCACAGACGATGGAGGACAACGTGCTTGCGGCCATTGGCCGCCGCCACACGGCGGATGACATCCGCCGCGCGATGGAGCAGGTCAGGCGCGCGGACTTCCCGCACGTCAACATGGACCTCATCGCGGGCCTTCCCGAGGATACGCCCGAGGGCTTTGCAAGAAGCCTGGACGAGGTCATCTCCATGGGCGCGGACAACATCACGGTGCACACGCTGTCGCTCAAAAAGGGCAGCCGCATCACGCTCGAGGGCAGCCGTATCCCCGGCGCGGATGAGGTCGCGCAAATGCTGGACTATGCCGACCCCACGCTGCGTAAGAATGGTTTTGCCCCCTATTACCTCTACCGCCAGAAATATATGTCCGGCAGCTTTGAAAACGTGGGCTGGACGAAGCCCGGCGGCACGGGACTCTACAATATCTACATCATGGAGGAGCTGCACTCCATCCTCTCGCTCGGCGCGGGCGGCTCGACCAAGATGGTCGGCGGCGGGCAGATCCGCCGCGCGTTCAACGCCAAATACCCGCGCGAATACATCGACCGGCCGGAAAAGCGCCGCGCGAACCTGATGGACTTCGCCCGCTTTTACGCCGAACAAGGAGAATAACGATGAATAAAAGCGATTTCTTTACCGCCGATGCGGTCAGGCCGCACTTCACCTATCAGGATTACTGCGAGAGCGCCGATATGATCGCCGCGCACCTCGGCGATTTCCGCCCCGAGGTGCTGCTGGTGCTCGGCAGCGGCCTCGGCTTCCTCGGCGACCGGGTCGAGGCGCGCACCTGCGTGAGCTATGCGGATATCCCGCACTTCCGCGCGTCCACCGCGCCCGGGCACGAGGGCCGCTTCGTCTTCGGGATGCTGCGCGGCAAGCGCGTCGCGGTCATGCAGGGCCGGATGCACTGCTACGAGGGCTACACCATGGAGGACGCTGCCTACGCCGTTCGCGTCATCCGCCTGCTCGGTGCAAAGACGATGATTGTGACGAATGCCGCCGGCGCGGTGAACACCGATTATTCCGCGGGCGATCTCATGCTCATCTCCGACCACATCAAGCTCTTCGACTTCGGCCCGCTCTGGGGGCCGAACATCGAGGAATTCGGCACGCGCTTCCCCGATATGTCCAATGTCTACTCCCCGCGCCTGCGCGCGCTCGCCGGAGAGGTCGCCGCAGAGCAGGGCCTTGCGCTGCGCGAGGGCGTCTATATGTACTTCCCCGGCCCGCAGTTCGAAACGCCCGCCGAGGTGCGCGCCGCGCGCATTCTGGGCGCGGACGCCGTGGGTATGTCCACTGTGCCGGAGGCCATCGCCGCCGCGCACTGCGGGTATGAGATCCTCGGCGTGACGCTGTGCTCCAACATGGCCGCGGGCGTGCTGCCCCAGCCGCTTTCGGGCGAAGAGGTCAACGAGATGGCCGAACAGTCCGCCCCGCATTTCTCCTCGCTCATCTTAGGCTGCCTCGAGCGGCTGTAAGCTTCGCAATTCTTTGGAACAAAAGGTCGTCTTTTTATGGCTACAGAAAAAAAGCAATCCTTCCTTGGCGGCGCGGCGGTGCTGGCATTCGGCATCATGGCCGTCAAGGTCATCGGCGCGGTGTTCAAGATCCCGCTGCGCAACATCCTCGGCGAGGGCGGCAGCGCGGATTTTTCCAACGCCTACAACATTTACGCCACGATGCTGACCATCTCTACAGCGGGCCTTCCCGTCGCGCTGTCCAAGCTCGTGAGCGAGGCGTACGCGCGCGGCCGCACGCGGCAGGCGCAGCGCACGTTCCGCCTCTCGCTCATCGTCTTTCTGGTGCTGGGGCTCCTCTCGTTCGCGCTGATGTGGTGGGGCAACGACTATCTCGCGGGGCTGCTCAATAATCCCCGCGCGGCCTACGGCATTCGCACGCTCGCGCCCGCGGTGGTGTGCGTCGGGTGTCTCTCCGCCTTCCGCGGCTACGCGCAGGGGCGCCAGTATATGACGCCCACGGCCGTCTCGCAGATCTTAGAGGCGCTGTGCAAGCTCGTCTTCGGTCTTGCGCTGTCGATGTGGCTCTTAAAGATCGGCCAGCCGGATTACATCGCCGCGGCGGGCGCCATCGGCGGCGTGACCATCGGCACCATCCTCTCGCTCGTCTACATGGCGGCTAACTATCTGCGCCACCGTCCCGCCCTGCAAAGCGGCGAGCGCTGCGCGTCGGGCCGCGCGATCGTGCGCCGCCTGCTGGCGCTGGCCATCCCCATCACCATCGCCTCGTCAATGGTATCCGTCATCACGCTGATCGACACCTCGCTCGTGCAGGGCCAGCTCCAGAATGCGCTGGGCTACACGCTGGATGAGACCCGCGCGCTCTACGGCAACTACTCCGCCTGCATGGACCTCTACAACCTGCCCTCCTCGCTGATGGTCGCGCTCACGGCCTCGGTCATCCCCGCCGTCTCCGCCTCCATCACACAGCACAACGAGCGGCAGACCGCGCGCATCGTGCGCTCGTCCTTCCGCGTGACGGCGCTGCTGGCCTTCCCGATGGGGCTTGGCCTGTGGTCGCTCAGCGGCCCTATTTTCCGTCTCTTTTATCCCCGCTACGACGGTGCGCTCGGCGGGCAGCTGCTGTCGGTGCTCGGCATCGCAAGCATCTTCGTCTGCCTGATGCTCATTACAAACTCCATTTTGCAGTCCTACGGGCGGGTGAACATCCCCATCGTCACAATGCTCATCGGCGGCGTTGTGAAGATCGTGCTCAACTACAACCTCACAGCCGTTCCGGACATCAATATCCACGGCGCGCCCATCGGCACGCTGGTGTGCTTTTCGCTCACGGCCATTCTCAACCTCATCGCCGTGTCGCGCGTGGCGTCCTTCCGCCTGAACTACCCCGGCTACTTCCTGCGCCCGCTGCTCGCCTCCCTTGTGATGGCCCTTTCCGCGCGCGGCGTGTACGCGCTCTGCGCGCACTTCCTGCTCACCGAGGAGAGCGGCCGGATGATGATGCTTCTGTGCGTAGGCGCGGCGATCGCGGTGGCGGTCATCGTATATGCCGCGCTTGTCCTTGCCCTGCGCATCGTCACGCGCGACGATCTTGCGCTGCTGCCCAAGGGTGAAAAGCTCGCCTGCATCCTCCGCGTACGTTAAAAACCCCTGAAAAATCAGGGAAATTCCGAGAAACTCCTTGCAATGAGAGGGAATGTATGGTAAATTATCCTGAGAAAGAAACCTACACCTACGAGGACCTTGTTCACATCCTGCGCATTCTGCGCGCACCGGGCGGCTGCCCGTGGGACCGTGAGCAGACGCATGAAAGCAACCGCCGCAATTTTCTGGAGGAGGCCTACGAAGCCGCCGAAGCCTTCGATCTTGACGATCCGGAGCTGATGAAGGAAGAGCTCGGCGACGTGCTGATGCAGGTCCTCTTCAACATCCACATGGAAGAGGACGCCGGACGCTTTACGACAGACGACGTGACCGACCATGTGGTGCGCAAGCTCATCTTCCGCCACCCGCACGTGTTTTCCAACACGCAGGCGGACAACAGCGAGCAGGTGCTCGTCAACTGGGACAAGCTCAAGCGGCAGGAAAAGGGGCAGCGCACCACGGCCGACGCGATGGATTCCGTCGCCCGCTCCCTCCCCGCCCTCTGGCGGGCGGACAAGCTCCAGAGCAAGGCGGCCAAGGCAGGCTTCGAGTTCGCCGACGTATCCGGTGCGCTCGACAAGCTCGACGAGGAAACGCGCGAGCTGCGCGCCGCCGTCGAGACCGGCACGAATTTTGAAGAAGAGCTCGGCGACGTGCTCTTTGCCGCCGTCAAGGTCGGCCGCTTCTGCGGCGTCGACCCCGAGGCCGCGCTCACGAAGACCTGCGAAAAATTCATCACCCGCTTCCGCAGGGTGGAGGAAGCTGTCACCGCGCGCGGACAGGAGATGGACGAAGTCCCGCTCGACGAGCTGACGGCGCTGTGGAACGCCGCCAAACGACCCCAATGATCAAGGGCGTCAGCCGCCTTTTGTCATATATCCCCGGAAGACCCCATTCCGGATCAACAATCAGGAGGATCAAACGATGAACAAGACTGAACTCATTGCTGCCGTTGCAGAAAAAGCAAGCATTTCCAAGAAGGAGTCCGAGGTCGTTATCAACGCTGCCCTCGATACCATTATCGACTCCCTGAAGAACGACGAAAAGGTCCAGCTCGTCGGCTTCGGTTCTTTCGAGACCAAGCATCGCGCAGAGCGCACCGGCCGCAACCCCAAGACCAAGGAGAGCATCACCATCGCCGCCTCCAAGGTCCCGACCTTCAAGGCTGGCAAAGCCTTCAAGGACGCTGTTGCGGAGTAAGCTCCCCAAGCGGACAAGCCTTTTTTAGCATAGGCGGCGGCGCGATGCGCCGCCGCTTCCTTCTTTGCAGAGAAAGGAGACAACCCATGCGGCTTGACAAATATCTGAAGGTCTCACGCCTGATCAAGCGCCGCACCGTGGCTAACGAGGCCTGCGACGGCGGCCGCGTGACGGTCAACGGCAAGGTCGCCCGCGCGTCGTACGACGTAAAGGTCGGCGACGTGATCGCGCTGCACTTCGGCGAGCGCACACTCGCCGTCGAGGTGCTGAACGTATCCGAGACCGCCGGCAAGAGCGAGGCCTCGCTTCTCTACCGCGAGGTGAGCGCGCAGGACTGAGGCGTACTATTCCGGACGCGCCCTTCATACACTGTGGTATGGAGGGCGCGTCTTTTTTTGCGCCCCAAAGCGAAAGGACGGGTTTGGCTATGACATATGATCTTTCCCCCGCTTCTCCCCAGCGCATCGAGCTGAGCGGCCGCGAGCACCTGAGCGTCTCGGGCGTGGAGGACGTTGACCGCTTTGACGAAAATGAGATCGTGATGAACACGAACGAAGGCGTGCTCGTCGTCACGGGCGAAAATCTCCACATCGGCAAGCTCAGTCTTGACGGCGGTGAGCTGCACGTGGACGGGCGCATCGACGCGATCTCCTTTGAGGACGCGCCCGCGTCACGCGGCGGCTTTCTCTCGCGCCTGCTCGGGGGCTGAGAGATGGGCTTTACGCTCACGGCGCAGGCAGAGGGCTTTGCCGCCTCCCTGCTGCTTGGCTTTTCCCTCGCGCTGCTCTACGATCTGCTGCGCGCCGTGCGCCTGCGGCGGCGCGAGCGCGCGCTCCTCACGGGCGCGCTCGACGCGCTGTACTGCGTCATCTTTGCGCTGCTCGTCTTCCTCTTTTCGATGCGCGTCGGCGGGGGCGAGCTGCGGCTCTATATGATCCTTGCGGCGCTGCTCGGCGCGCTTTTTTACTTTTCTCTCTGCGCGCGGCTCCTTCGCCCGCTGTGGGACCTTTGGGCGGGCGTGCTCTTCTCGCTGCTCGCGGTCGTATCCCTCCCGCTGCGCACGGCGGGACGGGCTTATGGTAAACTTGCCAAACTTTGCAAAAGATACTTTCTTTTTTCCAGAAAGCGGCTTATAATAAAAGCGTATGAGCGCAGCGCCCTGCGCTCATGCCGCCGCAAGCGGAAAAAAGGAGGGGAACAGCATGGCGGGAGAGACGAAAGCAGCAAAGAAGCCAAAAAAGCGCACGAGCCTTCTCACGATGCTCGTCATCGCGGTCCTGATCGTCCTTGTGGGGATGCAGCTCATTCACCTGCGCAGCCAGATCGAGGATGCGCAGAGCCAGCTCACAGCGCTGCAAAGCGATCTCGACGCTGCCAAGCAGGAGAACGACTCGCTCTCCTCCGCGCTCGAAAAGGCCGACGATTCTGAATTTTTGCAGGAGCTGGCGCGCGATCAGCTCGGCTACGTGACGCCGGGCGAAAAGTCGTTCTACGACGTGAGCAACTGAACGTACCGCAGCTTGAAGCGCCCCTTTCGGGGCGCTTTTTTCGCACCAAAAAAAGGAGCCGCCGCCGCGCTGAACGCGGCCGCGGCCCAAACGGGTGGGATATTGGAAAGCTTCCGATGCTTATGATACAAGCTGTGCGGGCAAACGTCAATGGGAGCTTTTGTCGCATCGGCGCGCCCCGCGTCGAGATCGGTCGAGCGCTTCGCATTTCGCCCTTTTGTACAAAATATCACATTTAACACTTCGTTCATTTGATATTTCTGTTCATGTGTGCTATAATGCAGAAAAGAGAGGAGAAGCGTTTCCCAAGTGCTTTTCTTCCCTTCCTCACCAACGAAAGGAGCCAACATCATGAAATTCACCTATACCTGCAAGAAAGTCTCCCTGAACGATTCCGTCAAGGCCTATGCCGAGAAGAAGGTCGGCAAGCTCGAGAAGTTTTTCAAGGAGGAGCCCGAGGCTTCTGTCACCTTCTCCGTTGAGAAGAAAAACCGCTGTGTCGCCGAGATCATGCTGCGCGGCGCGGGCGGTACGCTGTTCCGCGCGGTGTGTGAGGACCCGGACGGCGATATGCGCGGCGCCATCGACGAGGCCACGGCCCAGATCGAGCGCAAGATCCGCAAGAACAAGACCCGCCTTGCCAAGAACCTGCGCGCCGAGGCCGTGCTGCCGGAGCTGCCCGAGGAGTTCGAGGCCCACGAGGAGGGCGAGTTCGACATTGTGCGCACCAAGCGCTTCACCGTCAAGCCCATGAGCGTGGAGGAGGCCATTTTGCAGATGAATCTGCTCGGCCACAGCTTCTTCGTCTTCCGCAACACCGACTTTGCCGACGCGATCTGCGTCGTTTACCGCCGCAACAACGGCGGCTACGGCCTCATCGAGACCGAGGATGACGAGGAATAAGGCGTAAAAGAAGCATACAGAAGGGCGGAACGAAGGTTCCGCCCTTTTTTTGCGCACTTCCCTGTGATATACTGACTTTGTACTTTTGGGAAGAGGAGAATCCCTATGAACACTTTTTTCTGCCGCGCATTTCAGTGCTGCTTCGCCGTCGGCGCACGCTTGCTGCCCTGGCGCAGGCCGAGGGTATACGCGGGGCCCGGGAGCCTGCTGCGCGCGGCGGACATTCTGCGTGAAAACGGCCTGCGCCGCCCATTCGTCGTCGCCAGCCGCCGCCAGTGCGCGGACAAGCACTTCCGCGCCCTGCAGGAGGCGCTGGACGAGCAGGATATCCTGCTCTCCGTTTTCTCCTCGGTCGAGCCAAACCCGTCGGTCGAAACGGTCGAGAAGATCGCCGCGCAGTACAAGTTCGACCGCTGCGACTGCTTCCTCGTCATCGGCGGCGGCTCGCCGATGGATGCGGCCAAGGCTGCCGCGGCGCGCCTTGCGCGTCCGGAAAGGTCTCTTTCCCGGCTCGCAGGACTTCTGAAGGTCCGCCGCCGTGTTCCGCCGCTCATCGCCGTGCCCACCACGGCGGGCACGGGGTCGGAAACGACGATCGCCGCCGTCATCACCGGCAGCGACCATCATAAATACGCCGTCTCCGATCTCTGTCTCATCCCGCGCTATGCCATTCTGGACCCCACGCTGTCCGCCGGCCTTCCCCCGCACATCACAGCAGAGACCGGCATGGACGCGCTGACGCACGCGGTCGAGGCATACCTGAGCCGTTTTTACAACACCGGCATGACCCGCGCGCTCGCGGAGAGCGCGGTCGTGACCATTTTCGCGCACCTCGAGCGCGCGTACCGCGACGGCGCATCGCTCGAAGACCGCGCGGCAATGCTTCAGGCGTCATTCGACGCCGGCGCAGCCTTCACGCGCGCAAGCGTCGGCAACGTGCACGCCATTGCGCACACGCTCGGCGGGCTCTACGGTACGCCGCACGGCCTTGCCAACGCCGTGCTGCTGCCCCTCGTGCTCGAGGATTACGGCGCGGCGGCCTATTCCCGCCTTGCGCGCCTTGCCGGGCTCGTCGGTCTTCCCGGTGAAACGAAGGAGACGCGCGCAAAGGCGTTCATCGCCGAGATCCGCGCGATGAACGCCCGCATGGGGATCCCCGACCATTTCGACACCATCCGCGAGGAGGACATCCCCCTCATGTCCAAATGGGCTTCTCAGGAGGCCAATCCCGTTTACCCCGTGCCGGTCATCTACGATGAGGCGCGCTTTGCGCGCGTCATCGAGCGGGCGCGGCGCAGCCGATAACCTTGGCGAGCTCTTAACTATGCCTGCCCGCCGCCGTCTGCTATAATAATGCTGCAATCCTAAAGGATCGGACGGTTTTTTATGATCGGAGTTTACGACTACACCGTGATCGCGACCTACCTCTCGCTGCTGCTGGGGCTCGCCGGCCTCTATTCTGCCGCGCAGAGCGAGCCGCTCGACGCCATGCTGTGCCTGATGCTTGCCGGGCTGCTCGATGCGTTCGACGGGCGCATCGCCCGCACGAAAAAGGGCCGCACCGATGCGGAAAAGCGCTTCGGCATCCAGATCGACTCGCTCAACGACCTTGTCTGCTTCGGCGTGCTGCCCGCCGCCATCGGCTGGAGCACCGGCTGCCAAAGGCTATGGTTTCTTGCCACGATGTCGTTTTTCACGCTCTGCGCGCTCATCCGCCTCGCCTACTTCAACGTGACGGAGGAGGAGCGGCAGGATAAAACCGCCGAAAACCGCTCTTGCTATCTCGGCGTGCCGGTCACGGCGAGCGCCGTCCTCGCGCCGCTTTTTTACCTGCTCCCGCAGTATTTCGACCGGAGCTGCGCCGTCATTTACGCGCTGGGCCTTTTTCTGCTCGGCGTGCTGTACATCACCCCCCTCCGCGTCAAAAAGCCGCATCTCGGCGGCGTGGCGCTCCTATCCGCGTTGGGGCTTGGCGAACTGATCGCCCTGCTCCGCGTGCTGACACGATGATTCTCTTCCCTCTCTCCCCTTTGGGCCGCCCGGAGGCTGCTGTCCTCCGGGCGGTTTTTTATGCGTTTGTTTGCGCGGCCGCAATTGACGGCGCGCGCCGCGCGTGCTATGATGGACGGCATCCACCCTTTGCAGCTACCGTCTCGATCGAGAGGAATCCTTATGAAAAAATTCGACCCCCGTCTCCTGCTCATCGTGTCGATGACCGTCTTCGGCACGCTGGGGCTTTTTGTGCGCAATATCTCCGTCTCATCCGGCGAGCTGGCGTTGTACCGCGCTGTGCTGGCCGCGCTGCTCATCGGCGTCTACCTTCTGGTGAGCCGCCAGCGCATTCCCTTTGCGCGCATTAAAAAGGAGGTGCCGCTGCTGCTCCTCTCCGGCGCGGCGATGGGCGTGAACTGGATATTGCTCTTCGAGGCCTACCGCTATACGAGCGTCTCCGTCGCCACGCTGAGCTATTACTTCGCGCCCGTCATCGTCACGCTCGTCTGCCCCATCCTCTTCCATGAAAAGCTGACAGGGAAGAAATTTCTCTGCTTTGTGATGTCCACACTCGGCCTTGTGCTCATCACGGGCCTCGGCGATACGCGCGGGACCGACGATCTCAAGGGCATTCTCTTCGGTCTCGGCGCGGCGATCTTCTACGCGACGGTCATTCTGCTCAACAAGTCCATCCATCAGGTCGACGGCATCCACCGCACGTTTTTGCAGTTTTTGTCTGCCATCGTCGTGCTCATCCCCTACGTACTCTCGACGAGCGGCATTACGCTCGGCTCTCTGAGCGCCGTCGGCTGGGTGAATCTTCTCATCGTCGGCCTTGTCCACACGGGCGTCACGTACTGCCTGTACTTCTCTTCGCTCAAGGAGCTCCCTGGGCAGGAGGCCGCGATCCTGAGCTACATCGACCCCCTCGTTGCGGTGCTCGTCTCGGTCACGCTGCTGGGCGAGCGCATGAGCGTGACGCAGGTCATCGGCGGCGCGCTAATCCTGGGCTTCACGCTCTTAAACGAGCTCTCCCCCGCGCCGAAGGCTGAGAAACAATAAAGGCAGCAAGCGCTGCATCAAATAAAAAGGAAGGGCCTGAGAGCTTTGCTCTCAGGTCCTTCCTCTAATCCAGAAACTCCTGCGGGTCGCAGGGCACCCCGTTCTGTGTCACGGCAAAGTGCAGATGCGCGGGGACGGCAAACTCGGCGATGGACGTGCAGCCCACCGAACCGATGACCTCGCCCGCGGAAACCTGCTGTCCCTCGCTCACGGTCGGAACGCTCTGGAGATTCGAGTAGATCGTCTCGTAGCCGTCATCGTGCGCGATGGTCACGCTCGTGCCCATCAGATCGTCGTCGATGACCTGCGTCACCGTGCCGCTGCACGCGGCGAGCACCTGCGTGCCGACCTCGGCGGCAATATCAACGCCGTCGTGCGTGCGCCAGTCGCCGAGCGTTTCGTTATATTTGAGCTCGTCGACCGAGAAGGCCGCGACCTCCTCCCCCACGAGCGGCGCGACCACGAGCCGCGGCGCCTCGGGCGTCACGTCCGTCGTGCTCTCCATGGCGGGGATGGTGTCTTCCGCGCCCGCTGCCTCGTTCATCGCGGCGAGGTCCTCCTTCGGCTCGGGCGGAAGCAGGTCGTCCTCGTCGAAGTCCGCCTCCGGCATTTCTACCGGCTCCTGCACAGGCACCTCCGCCTGCGCGGAGACGTTCTCCGCGTCCTTGTCCGTCGTATTTTTCGGCAGCAGCGTCCAATAGCCCGCGACGGCCAGCGCCGTCACTCCGAGGAACAGGGCTATGTATAAGCCCGTCCCGCCGAAGGAATGCCGCTTTCCGCGGCCGTTCGATGAAGTCATGTCGTTTCCTTTCCGCCGCGCGCGTGCGCGGCTCCCGCAAAATTCCACGAGCCATGAAAAAAAGCTCTGACGGTAGTGTGTACCGTCAGAGCTTTTTCTAAACCTGCTTCGATCTCTTTTTTAGCGCACGATGAGCGTTTTGCCGTCCATTTCCCCGGGCTGCTCAAGGCCCATCACATCAAGAATGGTCGGCGCGATGTCGGCGAGCCTGCCCTCGCGCAGCTCGGTGCCTGCGCCGCAGAGGATGAAGGGCACCACATTCGTCGTGTGTGCGGTCATGGGGCTCTTGCCGTCCGCCTGGAGCATCTGCTCGGCGTTGCCGTGGTCGGCGGTGATCATCGCGATGCCGCCCATCTTGAGCGTGGCCTCCACGACCTTGCCGACGCACTCGTCGACCGTTTCGACGGCCTTGACCGCCGCGTCGAACACACCCGTGTGGCCGACCATGTCGCAGTTGGCAAAGTTCAGGATAATGACGTCGTACTTGCCGGACTCGATGCGCTGGGCGCACTTGTCGGCAACCTCGTAGGCGCTCATCTCGGGCTGGAGGTCGTAGGTCGCGACCTTCGGGGACGCGACGAGCACGCGGTCCTCGCCGGGATACGGCTCCTCGACACCGCCGTTGAAGAAGAACGTGACATGGGCGTACTTCTCGGTCTCGGCGATGCGGAGCTGGGTCATGCCCATCTTGCTCAGGTACTCGCCAAGGCCGTTTTTCACGCTGATGCGCGGGAAGGCAACGAGCACGTTCGGCATGGTGGCGTCGTACTCGGTGTTGCAGACATAGGTGAGCGGGAAGAACTCGCGCTTGAAGCCGTCGAATGCGGGGTCGACGAACGCACGCGTGATCTCGCGGGCGCGGTCGGGACGGTAGTTGAAGAAGATGACCGAGTCGTTGTCGGAGATCATGCCGTCCTTGTCGCAGACGATGGGCTCGACGAATTCGTCCGTCACGCCGTTTTTATAGCTCTCCTCGATGGCGTGGATGGGGTCGGGGTCCTGCACGCCCTCGCCGTAGACGAGCGCGTCATAGGCGTTCTCGAGGCGGTCCCAGCGCTTGTCGCGGTCCATCGCGTAGTAGCGGCCCATGACCGTCGCGATCTTGCCGACACCGATCTCCCGGCACTTTTCCATGGTCTTCGCCACAAAGTCGCGCCCGGAGGTCGGGGGCGTGTCGCGCCCGTCGAGGAAGGCGTGGATATACACGCGCTTGAGGCCCTTGATATGCGCCATCTTCAAAAGCGCATAGAGGTGGTCGAGCGTGGAGTGCACGCCGCCGGTGGAATGCAGACCGTAGAGGTGCAGCGCCGAGCCCTTTTCCAGGCAGTCATCCATCGCCTTGTTGTAGGCGGGGTTTTCAAAGAATGTGCCGTCCTCGATGGAGCGGGTGATGCGCGGCAGATCCTGGAACACGACGCGGCCGCCGCCGATATTGGTGTGGCCGACCTCGCTGTTGCCCATCTGACCGGCGGGCAGGCCCACGTCAAGGCCGGAGGCCTGGAGCGTGGTGTGGGCGTACTCGGCAAACAGGCCGTCGAGCACGGGGGTGTTGGCCGCGCGGACCGCGTTGCCAACGGTATCGTTGGACAGGCCGAAGCCGTCCATGATAATCAAGGTGGTTGGCGTTTTATTCATAAGATGATCTCCTTTTTGCTCCTTAGTCCTGATTGGCGGCGTGGACGATCTCCATCAGCGCCGGCGCCTCGAGCGACGCGCCGCCGACAAGACCGCCGTCGATATCCTCGTGCGCGAGCAGCTCGCGGGCATTGTCCGGCTTCATCGAGCCGCCGTACTGGATGGTCACGCTGCGGGCCACGCGCGCGCCGTACTGCGCGCGGATCAGCGCGCGGATGGCGGAGCAGACCTCGCTCGCCTGCTCGGGCGTCGCGGTCTTGCCGGTGCCGATGGCCCAGATGGGCTCATAGGCGATGACACAGCGGCGCATCTGCTCGGCGGCAACGCCGGAAAGCGCAGACTTGACCTGGAGCGCGATGAGCTCCATCGTCACGCCCATCTCGCGCTGCTCCAGGCTCTCGCCCACGCAGATGATGGGATTCAGGCCCGCGTCGAGCGCGGCATGGACCTTCTTGTTCACGACCTCGTCGGTCTCGCCGAAGAGGGCGCGGCGCTCGCTGTGGCCGACGATGACATAGCGCACGCCGAGATCGGCGAGCATATCGGCGGACACCTCGCCGGTGTAGGCGCCGCTCTTTTCGAAGTAGACGTTCTGCGCGCCCACGGCGATGCGGCTGTCCTTGAAGGCGCGCACGGCGGCGGAGAGGTCCGCCGCGGGAACGCACACGACAATGTCACACCACTTCGTCTTGGGAAGCAGGGCTTTGAACTCCTCGGCAAACGCCTTGGTCTCGCTGGGAGTCTTGTTCATTTTCCAGTTGCCTGCGATGATGGTCTTACGGTATCTGCGATTCATATTGGGTCTTTTCTCCTGTTACTACTGTAAAAAATCAAATAATATGGGAATCTATCTCGATCGGGCGGCACGGCCGTCCGGTTTCGCCTTATTTGTCGAGCAGGCACGCAACGCCCGGAAGCTCCTTGCCCTCAAGGAACTCGAGCGACGCGCCGCCGCCGGTGGAGATGTGCGTGATCTTGTCGGCAAAGCCGAGCTGCTCGGCTGCCGCCGCGCTGTCGCCGCCGCCGATGATCGTGACCGCGCCGCTCTCGGCCAGCGCTTTGGCCATGGCCTTGGTGCCGTTTGCAAAGGCCGGGAACTCGAAAACGCCCATGGGTCCGTTCCACACGATCGTGCCCGCGCCCTTCGTGGCCGCGCAGAAAAGCTCGACCGTCTTCGGTCCGATGTCCATGCCCATCATGCCGGCGGGAATGTGCATCGCGTCGACGACGTGGGGCTCGGCGTCCGCGGAAAACTCCGCCGCCGCGACCGCATCGACCGGCAGCAGGAGCCTGACGCCCTTGGCCTTGGCCTTTTCGATCATTTCGAGCGCGTAGGCGCACTTGTCCTCTTCCAAAAGCGACTTGCCGATCTCGCCGCCCTGCGCCTTGGAGAAGGTGTAGGACATACCGCCGCCGATGATGACGGTGTCGGCCTTGTCGAGCAGGTTGTTGATGACGGCGATCTTGTCGCTGACCTTCGCTCCGCCGAGCACGGCGACGAACGGGCGCTTGGGATCGTCGAGCGCCTTGCCCATGACCTCGAGCTCCTTGGCCACAAGCAGGCCGGACACGGCGGGAAGATAGGCGGCCACGCCTGCGGTGGACGCGTGCGCGCGGTGCACCGTGCCGAACGCGTCGGAAACGTACAGCTCCGCCATCGAAGCAAGGGCCTTGGCAAGCTCGGGGTCGTTTTTCGTCTCGCCCGGCTCAAAGCGGGTGTTTTCCAGCAGCATGATCTCGCCGCCCTTGAGCGCCGCAGCCTTGGCCCTGGCGTCCTCGCCGATGACGTCGTGCGCAAAGATGACGGGCTTGCCCAGAAGCTCGGAAAGGCGCTCGGCAACGGGGGCAAGCGTCAGCTTCCTCAGGGACTTCTGCCACTTTTCCTCGGTCAGCGACGCAGGGTCCTTGCCCTTTTCGGTCTGCTTTTTCACCCATTTTTCAAACTTGGGCTCGGGCTTGCCGAGGTGCGAGCAGGCGATGACCGCCGCGCCGCGGTCCAGCAGATACCGGATGGTCGGCAGCGCCGCCACGATGCGCTTATCCGAGGTGATCGCGCCGGTCTCCTTGTCCTGAGGCACGTTGAAGTCGCAGCGCAGCAGGACCTTCTTGCCGCTCACGTCCACATCGCAGACGGTCTTCTTGTTATAATTCATGTTGTTTCCTCCTCATCATATACACAAATACGATTTGGTCTTCTACCGCTTTTCGCCGCACCCGGTCTTCGCTCAGGGCTGCCGCTCCAGCATCTCGCCCTCGTGCTTGAGACCGGGAAATCCGGTCTGCCGCAGCGCCTCATAGGTCAGGATCGCCACGGAGTTGGAAAGATTCAGGCTGCGCGCCTCTTTTCGCATCGGCAGGCGGATGCAGCGCTCGTAATGCGCGGTGCGGAAGTCCTCCGGCAGGCCCGCCGTCTCCTTTCCGAAAAAGAGCCAGCAGCCGTCGCGGAATTCTGCCTGACAGTAATCCTGCGGGGCCTTGGTCGTGGCGAGCCAGCAGTCGCGCTCCGCTTCGGGGTGCTTTTGGAAAAGATCGGCCAGATTTTCATACACGCTGATCTCCACAAGATACCAGTAGTCCAGTCCCGCGCGCTTGACGGCACGGTCGGAAATGTCGAACCCAAGGGGCTTGATGAGGTGCAGATGCGCCCCCGTTGCCGCACAGGTGCGCGCGATATTGCCGCAGTTCTGCGGGATCTCCGGCTCCACGAGCACGATGTTGAGCATAATGGCGTCTCCTCCACGCGAAAGTTTAATTATTGTACCGCAAAAATATTGCGAATTCAACCTAAAATACAGCCTTTTGAAACGAAATTTCCAAATCGGCGCGCCAAGCGGCCCAAAGCGAAAAAAGTTTTTGTCTTTTTTGCGAGAAAAGGTGGATTTTTTGATTCTCTTTGATATAATACCCGTAAAGAACGACTTTCGATGAAAGGAGATGTCTCCAATGGATCAGAAACTGGCCGTCCTGTTCATGCCGGACGATATGACCCTGACAAAAGAGAAAACGCCGCTGATGCTCAGGCCCATTCTGTTCTGCCCCATCCTCACGTGGATGATCGACGAGCTGATGGGACAGGGCATTGAGCGGTTTTTTATTGTGTCCGACGTGCGCGCGCACGACACGATGCGCCCCTACGTCTCCGAACAGGCCGACGTCACCTATGTTGACGGCGCCCGGCACGGCGAAGAGCTGCTGAAGCTCCTGAAAAACGAGAAGGGCAGCGTGCTCATCGTCAACGGCGCGGTGTTGCCGGTCGGCGTGTTCTCCGGCGGTGCGGTCTACTCAGCCGAGGCAAAAGAGTGCTGCAAGGTGCTCAAAGAGCACGGCGCGTTCGCGGCCTTCCCCAAGGGGGCGGAGATCAGCAAGGGCTTCCTCCCCGTCGGCGACGATGAGGAGCTGCGCTCCGCGCAGGATATGTGCCGCCGCAAGATCGCGGACAAGCACTTCGCCGCGGGCGTTTCCATCATGGATGTGAACAACACCTACATTGACCCCCGCGTGACGATCGGCAGCGGCACGGTCATTCTCCCCGGCACCATTCTGCGCGGTAAGACGGTCATCGGCAAAAACTGCACCATCGGCCCGAACGCCATGATCCGCGACTGCACGATCGGCGACGAGACCGAGGTGAACGCCTCGCAGCTCAACGAGAGCACCGTCGGCAGCCATACGACGGTCGGCCCCTTTGCCTATGTGCGTCCGAATTCGAAGATCGGCGATCATGTCAAAGTCGGCGACTTTGTCGAGATCAAGAACTCCGTCATCGGCAGCGGCACGAAGATCTCGCACCTGACCTACATCGGCGACAGCGATTGCGGCGAGCGCATCAACTTCGGCTGCGGCACGGTGACGACGAATTACGACGGCTTCCAAAAGTTCCGCTGCACGATCGGCGACGATGCGTTCATCGGCTGCAACACCAATCTCATCGCGCCCGTCACAGTCGGAAACGGCAGCTATATCGCCGCCGGCTCCACCATCACCGACGAGGTGCCCGAGAACGCGCTGGCCCTCGCCCGCGCCCGTCAGGTCAACAAGCCCGGCTGGGCGGAGAAATGGCGCGCCGCCCACGAGAAAAAGTAACTTCATAAATTTTTTAATAAACAGAGGAGTACAGTAACATGATCTCTCACGGCAAGGACATCAAGATTTTTACCGGCAACGCAAACCCCAAACTGGCAGCGGACATCTGCAAGATCATCGGCACCAAGCTCGGCGAGAGCGAGGTCAAGAGCTTTGCGGACGGTGAGGCCTCCGTCTCCCTGTACGAGACCGTGCGCGGCAGCGACGTGTTTCTTGTTCAGTCCACCTGCAAGCCCGTCAACGACAGCCTGATGGAGCTGCTCATCATGGTCGACGCCTGCCGCCGCGCCTCCGCCGGCCGCATCACCGCCGTCATGCCCTACTTCGGCTACGCCCGTCAGGACCGCAAGGCCAAGAGCCGCGACCCCATCTCCGCAAAGCTCGTGGCCAATATGCTCGTCGCCGCCGGCGTTGACCGCGTGCTGACCATGGACCTGCACGCCAACCAGATCCAGGGCTTCTTCGATATCCCCGTGGATAACCTCTTCGGCAACCCCATCTTCGTCGATTACTACGCCAAGAAGTTCGGCTCCGTATGCGAGGACATGGTCGTCGTCTCCCCCGACGTCGGCTCCGTCGCCCGCGCCCGCACCTTCGCCCAGAAGCTGCACATGAACCTCGCCATCGTCGACAAGCGCCGCCAGAAGGCCAACCAGTGCGAGGTCATGAACGTCATCGGCGACGTGGAGGGCAAGGAGTGCATCCTCTTCGACGATATGGTCGATACCGCCGGCTCCCTCTGCAACGCGGCCAAGGCCATCGTTGAGGTCGGCGGCGCGAAGAAGGTCTACGCCTGCGCGTCCCACGGCGTTCTCTCCGGCCCCGCGCTCGAGCGCCTCGCCAACAGCAACATCGAAGAGCTCGCCCTGCTCGACACCATCCCCGCCCCCGTCGGCGAGGAAGAGCTCAAGAAGTCCCGCATCAAGTACCTGACCGTCGCGCCCATGTTCGCCGAAGCGATCGAGCGCACCTATCAGGAGATCTCCATCGCGAAGCTCTTTAACTAAAATTCCTTCCCCGCTCTGTGTGGGGATGGCGCTCAAGGGGGGTGTTCTCTTTTGTAAAAGAGAACACCCCCTTTCCCCGCGCGGCGCGCGGGCAAAAACTCTCCCTGGAAAAGTGAGGAACCTCCTATGATCTTTAAGAAGTCCGGCCCACCGGAATGGCTGCTCGTCTGTCTGGGCAATTACGGCAAGGAATATGAAAACACCCGCCACAACATCGGCTTCATGGCCGCGGAGCGTCTGATCGACAAGTGCGATCTTCGCTGCAACCGCTTGCGCTTCCGCGCGCTGACCGAGGTCATCGAATTCGGCGGGGCGAACGTGCTTTTGATGATGCCGCAGACGTATATGAACCTCTCGGGTGAGGCTGTGGGCGAGGCGGCGCGCTTTTACAAAATCCCCGCCGATCACGTCATCGTCATCTCCGATGATATCTCCCTCCCGCTCGGCAAGGTCCGCGTGCGCGGCAGCGGCAGCGCGGGCGGGCACAACGGTCTCAAGAACATCATCGCCCACCTCGGCACCGACGCTTTCCCGCGCGTGAAGGTCGGCGTCGGCGCGCCGGAGCACGACATCGTCGACTGGGTCATCGGCCCGTTCTCCGCCCCCGAACGCAAGGTCATCGACGGCGTGCTCGACCGCGTGCTCGAGGCTGCCGAGTGCATCATCACCGACGGCGTGCTCGCCGCGCAGAATCGCTGCAACGGCTGAGCGCTTTTGCCGCTAAAATTTATAAAATCGCCATAGACTTTTTGCGAAAAGCTCATATAATATCATCATAACATTTCGGGTGCGACCCGCCGCGTGCGCGGCGGATCGGCCCTTTTGCGCGTTGCGGAAGGAGGGATACGGCATGGCACAGGGAATGCAGAAGCTGAATGAAGCGCTCGCCTCGCTGCCCGAGGTGCGCGAGCTGCTGCTCTCGCTCGACGCGGGAACCTCTCCCATCGCCGTGTCGGGCCTTTCTGGTGTGCACCGCGCGCAGCTTGCCGCCGCCGTGCGGCAGAAGACGCAGCGCGCCCTTTTGGTCATCTGCGCGGACGAAAATGAGGCGAACCGCATGGCGGGCGACCTGCACGAGCTGCTGGGCGAGGATGTGAGCCTTCTCTTCGCGCGCGAATGGCAGCTGCGCGACCGCGTGTCCGCCTCCCACGGCTGGGAGCAGCAGCGCATCGGCTCGCTGTGCAGCCTTGCCGTCGGCCGATCGCCCATTCTGGTCGCAACGGTCGACGCGCTGATGCAGCGCACGCTCCCGCCCGACGTCCTGCGCGGCGCGGTGACAGAGATCAAGGTCGGCGCGCGCTTCGACCTTGCCGCGCTTTCCAAAAAGCTTGTCGAGATCGGCTACGTTCGCGCGGAAACGGTCGAGGGCGTGGGCCAGTTCGCCCTGCGCGGCGGAATTTTGGATATCTACTCGCCGCTCAGCGCGCCGGTGCGCGTCGAATTCTTTGACGACGAGGTCGACGCGATGGGCGAATTTGACCTCGCGACCCAGCGCCGCACGCAGAACGTCAAATCGCTGACGGTCCTGCCCGCGGCGGAGGTGCTGCCCGCGCTCTCGGACGGCGGGCGCGAAGCAATGCTCGAACGTCTGACCCGCGCGGCGCAGAAGCTCGAAAAGAAAGCGGCGGACAGTCCCATCGTCCAAACGCTGCGCGGCGATATCGAGCGGCTATCCAATGACCTGCCGCTTGGCGGCATGGACCGGTATCTGGCCACGTGCTACCCCACGGAGGTCTGCGCGCTCGACTATCTCGCGCCCGACACGCTCGCCGTCGTGAGCGACGGGATGCGCGTTCTGGAACGCGGGAAGAATTACCACTGGGAGCTTTCCGAGGACGTCAAGCCCCTGATCGAGGAAGGCGTTCTGTGCGGGGAATTCGCTTCTCTCGCCCTCAGCCAGGAGGCGCTCAGCCACCGGCTCGCGGACTTTCCCGTGCTGCTGCTCGACGCGCTGCCGACCTCGCGCAATCTGCTCGCGCCGCGCGTGCTGCTCAGCATGAACGCGCGTTCGCTGCCGAGCTATGGCGGCAGTCTTGAGACCGCCGCGGGCGATATGGAGCGGTATCTTGGCGCGGGCTGCGGCGTGCTCGTCCTCTGCGGCAACGAAACGCGCGCGAAGAACTTCCAGCGTCTTTTGGAAGAGCGAAGCATCTGCGCGCAGCTCAACCTGAAAAACGACCGCCTGCCCGCCCCGCACGAGACCGTCATCGGCCTCGGCGCGCTCAGCGCGGGCAGCGAATATCCCCAACTGAAGCTCGTCATCCTGACCGAGGGCCAGCTCACCGCTCCCCTTTCCGGCAAACGGGCAAAAGCAAAGCCGAAAAAGGAGACGTCCGCGCGCGCCGCACTGCGGTCCTACGAAGACCTCTCCCCCGGCGATCTCGTCGTGCACGTGCACCACGGCATCGGCCGCTTTGCCGGCATCGAGCGGATGCGCGTGGACGGCGTGGATAAGGACTATATCAAGATCTGCTACGCGGGCAACGACAGCCTGTATGTCCCCGCCACGCAGCTCGACATGGTGTCGAAATACATCGGCGGCCACGGCGAGGACGAGGACGGCCAAATACGCACGAAGCTCTCTAAGCTCGGCGGCACGGACTGGTCGCGTGCGAAAACAAAGGCGCGCGCCGCGGCGAAGGATCTTGCCAAGGGACTCATCGCGCTCTACGCCGAGCGCCAGCGTCGCCCGGGCTTTGCCTTCTCGCCCGACTCCCCGTGGCAGAAGGAGTTTGAAGAGGCCTTTGACTACGAAGAGACCGACGATCAGCTGCGCGCCATCGCCGAGATCAAGGCCGACATGGAGCGCAGTACGCCGATGGACCGTCTGCTCTGCGGCGACGTGGGCTACGGCAAAACCGAGGTCGCGCTGCGCGCGGTGATGAAGTGCGTGCTCGACGGCAAGCAGGCGGCGATCTTAGTGCCGACCACGGTGCTCGCCCAGCAGCATTACGCAACGGCCATCAACCGCTTCCGCTCGTTCCCCGTGCGCATCGAGGTGCTCTCGCGCTTCAGAACGCCGGCGCAGAAAAAGCAGATCTTGCAGGATGCGGCGCAGGGCAAGATCGATCTGCTCATCGGCACGCACTCGCTGCTGCAAAAGAGCCTGCACTTCAAGGATCTCGGGCTTCTCGTCATCGACGAGGAGCAGCGCTTCGGCGTGACGCACAAGGAAAAGCTCAAGGAGCTCTCCCGTCAGGTCGACACGCTGACGCTTTCGGCAACGCCGATCCCCCGCACGCTCAACATGGCGCTCTCGGGTCTGCGTGATATGTCGACCATCGAGGTCCCGCCCGTCGACCGCCAGCCGGTGCAGACGTACGTGCTCGAGCATAACTGGAGCGTCATCGCCGACGCCATCCGGCGCGAGCTTGCCCGCGGCGGGCAGGTCTACTATATGCACAACCGCGTGGAGACCATTGACCGCTGCGCCGCGACACTCAAAAAGCTCCTCGGCGACGACGTCACCATCGGCGTCGCACACGGCAAGATGGATGAAAAGGGGTTATCGTCCGTGATGCAGCAGCTCTCGGACGGAGAGCTTCAGGTGCTCGTCTGCACGACCATCATCGAAACGGGCATCGACATTCCGAATGTCAACACCCTCATCATCGAGGATGCCGACCGCCTCGGCCTCGCCCAGCTCCACCAGATCAGAGGGCGCATCGGCCGCAGCGCGCGCCGGGCGTATGCCTACATGACCTACCGTGCGGGCAAGATCCTCACCGAGGTCGCCGCCAAGCGCCTCACCGCCATCCGCGAGTATGCGGAGTTCGGCTCGGGCTTCCGCATCGCGATGCGCGATCTTGAAATTCGCGGCGCGGGCAACCTGCTCGGCCCCGAGCAGTCGGGCTATATGATGAGCGTCGGCTACGATATGTACTTGCAGCTTTTAGAAGAAGCGGTGCTCGAGCAGCGCGGCGAAAAAGCGCCGCAGCGCACCGAGTGCTCGGCAGACCTCACGGTTTCGGCCAACCTGCCCGAGAGCTACATCCCCTCGGGCGAGCAGCGCATGGACATTTACCGCCGCATCGCGGCGCTGCGCACGAGCGAAGGCGCGCAGGAGCTGCTTGATGAACTGCTCGACCGCTACGGCGAGCCGCCGCAGCCTGTTTTGAAGCTCATGGACGTCGCGCTTCTGCGCGCGGAGGCGGCGCAGACCGGCATCTGCGATATCTCGCAGCGCGGCAGTGAGATTACCTTCACCTTTGCCGCGTCCGAGGCCGTGCCCGTGGAGGCTGTGATGGCGCTCTGCTCGCTGCCGAAAAACAAGCGCCGACTCACCCTGTCCGCCACCGGAGCGGGGCCGAAGCTGCTGCTGCGCCTCGCGCCGAACGAGGACGCGCTCGAAAGTGCCTTGACGCTGGTCGGAGACCTGCGTGTGAATAAGGAAGAAAACGAAAAGAAGAGGTAACATTATGCTGAAAAAGAGAATTCTCTCATTCCTCGGCGCAGCGGCTGTCACCGCGGCGCTCACCTTCGCTGTCGTGAGCGTGTCTCCCTCGAACGGCTTCACCTCCGGCTCGCTGCAGGAGGGCATGAGCTACGACACCTGCGGCGTTTCGCCCGACGCAATCGTCGCCTCCGTGGACGGCAACGGCGCGACCGCCGACCTGATCGCCTATTGGATCGGCTACAGCGCCTCGTATCTCGACACGTATATGCAGTATTACGGCGGCGGCGCGCTCGACTGGAGCTACACCATGTCCGACGGCACGACCATGTCCGACTACATCAAAAACGACGTGCTCTCCACCGTCAAGCAGGAGCTCGTCATCGAAAATCTCGCCGAGCAGTACGGCGTGACGCTCACCGACGAGCAGAAGGCCGCCATCGAGTCCGACGAGCAGAGCTTCATCGAGCAGTACGGCGGCGAGGAGGGCTTTGCCGCCGAGCTCGCCAAGCTCGGCCTGCGCCGCGAGACCTACGAGCGCATCACCCGCGCCAATTACCTTTATCAGAATCTCTATCAGCTCTACCAGACCGAGGGCAGCGCGCTGTACGCCTCCGACGAGGACCTCGCCGTCTACGCTGCCGACCAGGGCTACATCACTGCCGACCACATCCTACTCGCCACCAAGGACACCGCCACGGGCGAGGCGCTGAGCGACGAGCAGAAGGCCGAAAAGAAGGCCCTTGCCGAGGAGCTTGCCGAAAAGCTCAGGAGCTACACGGGCGACGATCTCGCCTCCTACTTCGCCGAGCTTGCCGACGAGTACAGCGAGGACCCCGGCCGCGCCTCCTATCCCTCGGGCTACACCTTCACCACCGGCTCGATGGTGCAGGAGTTTGAGGATGCGGCCTACGCCCTCTCCGAGGGCGAGGTGAGCGATATCGTGGAGTCGAGCTTCGGCTACCACATCCTGCTCCGCCTGCCGCTCGACAAGGCCGCAGCAGCCGAGACCGTCCGCGAGGACTACTTCTCGAGCCTCATCGACGAGCAGATGGACAAGGCCAAAGCCTCCACGAGCGCAGACTATGACAAGCTCGACCCGCAGGCACTGTACGAGGCGATCGTCGCCGCACAAGCGGAGTAACGATCGTTCCCCGCAACAGCACATATGACCCAAAGGGGGCGCTCTCTTTTGCAAAAGAGAGCGCCCCCTTTGATGCGTCCTGCGGCCCTCGGGCGCGAAAATCCGCCTTTGGTGCAATTTATTCACCGTTTTTGTTAAATCATTAACGAAATGAAAGAAAAAAATCATAGTTTATACAATTTTGCGCAACTTTGCAGTTGATTTTTCATTTTTGCGTGTGTATAATCGGAATCGAAGAAAACCGGTATTCCCCAACCGGATCTGAAATTATTTTAAGGAGAACAAACATGAAAGAATTGTACGTCGTCAATTGCTGCCGTACCGCTGTCGGTTCCTTCGGCGGTTCCCTCAAGAACACCCCCGCCGCTCAGCTCGGCTCCATTGTCGTGAAGGAAGCCCTCAAGCGCGCGAATGTCGCTCCCGAGAACGTCGATGAGCTGATGTTCGGCTGCATCCTGACCTCCGGCCTCGGCCAGAACGTCGCCCGTCAGGTCGGCGTGGGCGCCGGTCTTCCCTACTCCGTTCCCGCCTACACCGTCGGCATGGTCTGCGGCTCCGGCATGAAGTCCGTCATCGAGGCCGGCCGTGCCATCCTCGCCGGCGACGCCGACATCGTTGTCTGCGGCGGCACCGAGAACATGAGCGCCGCTCCCTTCGCCGCTCCCGACGCCCGCTGGGGCGCTCGCATGGGCGACAAGAAGCTGGTCGACACCATGATCAAGGACGGCCTGTGGGATGCATTCAACAACTACCACATGGGCACCACTGCCGAGAACATCTGCGATGTTTGGGGCATCACCCGTGAAGAGCTCGACGCCTTCGGCGCCGCCTCCCAGCAGAAGACTGAGGCTGCGCAGGCCGCCGGCAAGTTCGACGATGAGATCGTTCCCGTCCCCGTGAAGGTCAAGAAGGAGATCGTCGAGTTCAAGAAGGACGAGTTCCCCCGCGCCGGCTCCACCGCCGAGGGTCTTGCCAAGCTGAAGGGCGCGTTCCCTGTCGGTCCCGAGGGCGTTGAGGACGAGATCGTCTACACCTTCGAGCCCACCGGCATCCACGAGGCCGACACCAAGAAGCACGTTCAGCGCGTCACCGCCGGCAACGCCTCCGGCATCAACGACGGCGCTGCCGCTATCGTTCTCGCCTCCGGCGAAGCCGTTGAGAAGTACGGCCTCAAGCCCATGGCCAAGCTCATCGGCTGGGGTCAGGGCGGCGTCGACCCGAAGATCATGGGCGTCGGCCCCGTGCCCGCTTCCCGTCAGGCCATGAAGAAGGCCGGCGTGACCATCGACGATATCGACCTCGTCGAGGCCAACGAAGCCTTCGCCGCGCAGTCCATCGCTGTTGCCCGTGAGCTCGGCTTCGACATGAACAAGGTCAACGTCAACGGCGGCGCGATCTCCATCGGCCACCCCGTCGGCGCTTCCGGCGCCCGCATCATCGTCACCCTGCTGCACGAGATGCTCAAGCGTCCCGACGCCAAGAAGGGTCTTGCCACCCTCTGCATCGGCGGCGGCCAGGGCGTTGCCACCGTGTTCGAGAAGTGCTAAAAAACGCTTTGCTTCCCCCGGGAAGCTGCAAAAAAGGAAACGACCGCTTCGGCGGTCGTTTCCTTTTTCTTTTCTCGTGCGGAAAGGCGGAAGGCATCTCACGCAAAAAGGCTTGCCGCGCGGTAGAGGTACACCAGCTCCATGACGCTCAGCACCGCCATCCCGACGGCGGCCGCCGCCGCGACGAGCAGCAGGGACGTGCTGCCGAAAACGATGAAATACATCCCCTGCGACACGGTGAGCATCAGCATCAGGACGAGGCACGCGCCGAACAGCACAACGAGCACGACCGTCCAGGTGCGCAGCACGAGCCATTTGCCCGCAAAGATCTCGTCCGAGCCGTTGAAGGCCTCGGCGCAGGCGGTAAACTCCTGATACCGCGCCGCGATGTCAACGCCCAGAACGACGGCAAGCAGCGCAATGAGGGCGGCGCTCACCGCGCCGATATCGGTCTCGCCGAGTGACCCCGTCATGTCCGAGAGATCGATCCAGGCAAGCAGCGGCGACGCCGCAACGGAGACGATGTTCCACAGCGCCGCCTTGCGGAAGCGCGGCACGGCATCGGCCATCCTCCACAGCACGGCGATCATCAGCGCACCCACGACAAACGAGGCAAGGACCAGCGGCACGCGCAGCGCGGGGATGCGCTCCCCCAGCCGCAGGGAATTGCTCAAAAGGTTGACAAGTATCGACGCGATGCCCAGCCAGAACAGACGTGCAAAGCCCGTGTGCAGCAGCGGCGCCTCCGGCCGCTCATGCGGCGGAATGAGCACGGGCGGCGCGATGGGGGTAAAGGTCGGGTCCTCATGGGGAACAAATTCATTTTCCATTTTTTGCTGCTCCTCTCTTCAATACTCTCTCTTTTCTCTCCCGGAGCTTCTCCGGTCGGCCTCATCGTATCAAAGGGGGCGGTGCTTTGCAAGCAAGTTCAGGTTTACATTTCCCTTTTTCTCCCCGTTTTGATGTAAAGTGCAGGTTGCATGACGGCAAATCGTCAAAATGAATTGTCGTCATCAAATAATTGAATCAATTCTTGCAAAAGTTTCTGAAAATCCCTTGCTTTTGTGAAATGGCAACGCTATAATGGAAGAACCGTATGAAATCATTGAGGGGATCAATAACTAATATTTTGAGAGGAGATCTTTATCATGGCAAAGTTCAAAGTATACTACACCATCGAGCTCAACGAGGTCGCCACGCACATCTTCGAGTCCAACGACTTTGAGGTGAAGCTGTGCAGCCACAACGACGAGGAAACCTATGTCAAGGAGCTCGCCGAGTTCCAGCCCGACGCCATCATGTGCCGCACCGAGCCCATCACCGCCAAGATGATGGATACCTGCAAGAATCTGAAGGTCATCGGCAAGCAGGGCGCCGGCCTCGACAACATCGATATGGACCACGCCCACGCCAAGGACATCACCGTCGTCTACGCGCCCGCCGGCAACGCCAACGCCGTCGCCGAGCACGCCGTCATGCTGATGCTCATGTGCGCCAAGCGCTTCACCTATGTTGACCGCCAGTTCCGCGGCGGCAACTTCCTTGTCCGCATGGGCATGGAGCACACCTACGAGCTCGGCGGCAAGACCCTCGGTATGATCGGCTGCGGCCGTATCTCCCAGCTCGCCATGCAGAAGTGCAAGTACGGCTTCGGCATGAACGTCATCGGCTACGATCCGTACCTCACGCAGGACAAGATCGGCGATCTGTGCGAGCTGAAGGCCACCGCCAAGGAGGTCTGGGAGCAGGCCGACTTCGTGTCCGTGCATCTGCCTGTCGTTCCCTCCACCGAGCACTCCATCGGCCGTGAGCAGTTCAGCTGGATGAAGCCCACCGCTTCCTTCATCAACTGCGCGCGCGGCGCTCTGATCAAGGAGAACGAGCTTGTTGAATGCCTGAAGGACGGCACGCTGTTCCAGGCCGGTCTCGACGTGTTCGAGCATGAGCCCATCCAGGAGTCCAGCCGCGAGCTGTTCAACCTCGACAACGTCATCATGACCCCGCACATGGCCGCCACCACCGAGCAGAGCGTTCTGAACTGCTGCACCTCCGTTGCCAACGATATCGTCGCCGTCTGCAACGGTCAGGAGCCCAAGGTCAAGGCCCAGAAGCCCAAGTTCTAAGTCAGGTCCTTTCCCTGAGATCAGGCATCGCCGGACCGCTTTCCCGCAAGGGAAGGCGGTCCGCTTTTTTGCGCCCGCGCTTCTCTGATATTTCGCTTGACAAACTACGACAAGTGTAGTATATAGTTATCAACGACAAATGTAGTAGTTCGCAAGGAGGTCATCCCATGGACGAAAAAAAGAGACTGCCGGACGCGGAGCTTTCGGTGATGCAGGCCGTCTGGGACGTCGGCGGCGAGGTCGGCCGCGGCGATATCGAGGGCGCGCTGGCAAGCCACGGCTGGAGCGCCAACACCGTCAACACCTACCTCACGCGCCTTTGCGACAAAGGCTTTCTCGCAAGCCGCCGCGAGGGTCGGAACAATTTGTACACGCCGCTCGTCTCAAGAGATAGATACCTTGAATTTGAAAGCCGCAGCGTTCTGAAGCGGCTCTACGGCGGGTCGCTCGGCAGCTTTGTCGCTGCGCTCAATGCCGAGCAGCCGCTCGAGCAGCACGAGATCGACGAGCTGCGGCAGTTTCTGGACGACATGAGCCGGTAAACGGCGGAAAAAGGAGGACGCACCATGGAAACATTTCTGCTGAATCTGTTGAAAACTTCCCTGTTGGGCTCGCTCGCCGTGCTGACGATGCTGGCGCTGAAACCCCTCTGGCGCGAGCGCTACCGCGCCAAAACGCGCTGCTGGCTGTGGCTGTGTCTCGCGGTATTCCTGCTGCTGCCGGTCGATTTTTCGCTGGAAAACGCGCCCGTGCAGGCCGCGCCGCCGAAGGACTACACCCTGTTTGTCGGCACGGACAAGACGACCGTCATGGCGACCGACAACCTCTTCGGCGACATGGCCGAGAGCAGCGGCCAAACGCCCGCCGAGGTGCGCGATGCCATCATCGAGCGCCCCGTGACGAATCCCGAGCAGAAGACGACGCGCTACATCCCCGTAACAGCGCTCCTGTTTGGCGGCTATCTTGCGGGCGCGGCAGCGTTCCTGCTCTATCAGGGCGGCTGCTACGTGCACTTCCGCCGCACGGTGCGCCGCTGGAAGCGCGACGTCGCCCGCGCGGACTACGCCGCGATGCTCTCTGACACGGCGCGCGACTTAGGCGTGAGCGCACCGGAGATGATCGTCTGCGAGGCGGTCACGACGCCCGCGGTGACGGGCCTGCTGCGCCCGCGGCTGCTCCTTCCCCACGAGCGCTACGACGTGCAGGAGCTGCGCTACATCCTGCGCCACGAGCTGTGCCACCTGAAGCGGCGCGATATGCTCTTCAAGCTCGTGCTGCTTGCGGCCAACGCGATGCACTGGTTCAACCCCATCGTCTACCTGATGCTCCGTCAGGCGGACGAGGACATCGAGCTCGCCTGCGACAGCGCGGCGACCGACGGGCTGGAGCGCGCCGAGCGCGCGGCCTACAGCCGCACGCTGCTGGCCGCCGTGCAGTCCAACGTGCGGACGCTGCCCGCGACCACGTGCTTCGGCGGGACAGTCGAGCGGCTCAAGCGCCGCATCACGAACGTACTGGGCGCGCAGAAAAAGCGCGGCCTCGGCGTTGTCGCCCTCGTGCTGGCGCTGACGCTGGCGGCGGGCTGCGCGACGAGCTGGGGCGAGCGCGCACAGGCAAGCAGCCCCTTCGACGGCACATTCTATCAGGCATCGCTTATCGCGTGGGACGATGGGATGACCGCAGGCAGCGAATACGCCCCCTTCCTCTCTGAAACGAACCGATTCCAACTGATCGCGTCTCCCTCCCCCACGCTCGCGTACACCTTGCCGCACGGCACGGTGTACAGCTTCCCGATGCGAAAGGACGGCGAGCTGACAAAGGAGAACTTTGACGATGCGTGGTCCGGCGAGGGCGACATTGACCTGCGTGCGCTGCGTGAAAACAGCGCCGCGCTCTGGTGCCGCTTCCCCCTCACTCCCATGCAGGAGGCCCCCGGCAGCAGCGACGAACCAAACCTCGTCTACCTCTCCCAGCAGAATGACGGCTCGCTCTTTCTCTTTTTCGGTTATTGCTATAAAGACGGCGACGCCGAAGTGCGGAGCATCCGTTGGATCTATCAGTTAGAACAGCGGGACAACACGATCTACGCCTCGATGGACGACTATGCCGCGAAGTGCGTGGAAGACCTCAAGCAGGGCACGATGAGCTATTATGTCAGGGTCAACGGTATGGGCGTTGTCGAGGACACGGTCGCCGACGTGCGCGTGACGCAGCTCGAGCTGGGCGATTCGCTCGAAGGTCTCTCCCCCGAGGGCACGGCGCTGGAGCTGTGGTATTTTAACTATGAAATGAAGCCCACGAACGAGGCGGGCGTGGAAATCGACCCTGTGGGCGGGCAATATGTGACGGATGACGGTTTCCTCAGGGAGAGCTGGACGCACTATCTCACCGTCCTGCACCACACGAGCGGCGAGAAGACCGGCTATCAGATCATCGGCACTTCGATGAGCAACGACGGGCTCTTCTACAACGGCTGCGGCTACGGCGGTGAGGAAAAGGCTTACCTGCACGACTTCTACGTTGACTACGCAGGGCTCAATGAGCCGAAGATGTTCATTCCCAACCTGCTGAACGCGGCAACGGACGGCTACGGCCGCGCCAACCAGTGCGAGGCTCAGCTTGTTGCGGGCGAAGACTATTACTACTATGTGCCGATCACCGCGTGGGCGCGCAGCAGCGACGCGGAATTCTGGTACTCGCGCTACGACACCGGCTCGTATTTCAGCGTCGAGCGCATCGAAAAGGACATCGACGCGGCTCGCAGGGAGTGGACGCGTCAGGGCTACGAGGTGGAGCGCATCGCCAGCCACTACCGCATCGTGACGAATGAGGGCATGAGCAACACGGTCGTCACGCTCTATCCCCTGCAAGACGGCAGCTGCTACCAGATTGAAACGCACTGGTCGTTCGACGGCAGCACCGCGGAAAACGAGTGGGGCTGGAACCGCGACCGCGCCGTTGAGGGCGAGGCGGCCATTTTGCAGGCAATGACGGACAGCTTTACCATCACCGCCAAGATCCTGCCCACGCAGGAGGACGCAGCCGCCGCTTCCACAGGCTTTGGCGCGCTCGACGAAGCACTCGACGCGCTGGGCGATATGAGCGTTTCCAGCCACACTTTACAATATCACGATCTGGCCAAACCGTCGGGTCCTGAGATCGAAGAGCACACTAACACGAACATCTACTATCGCACAACAATGGCCGAACAGTTCCGCCGGTATTCCTGGAAAGAATCGCGTGATCTCAACCTGGCTGGCAATTACCGCGAGAGATTCACTGTCAGCTGCGGCAGATGGAACTTTGTGCTTATTAGCAATCATAAAAATGCGCTCAATTTCTTCGATACGGGCGACGGTCAAGGAGAAGCCACCTTTTACAGCTATGAGGTCACCGATGCCGGTATGGAGACTGCCGTTTGGGATGCATTCTGCGAATGGTATGAGAAAACCGCCGCTGACAGCGCGCTCGACGCCGCGCTGAAGCAGCTGGGCGACACAACGCGCAGCGCCTCGCTGACACTGATGCTGAACGGTGGCAAGCGCTATGAAGGCAGCGCCACCGACAACCGCGTCTATTTCTCCCGCCAGCTGCGCGAAGATCTCGTCTGGCGCGAGACGAACAAAACAAGCGTTCCGCAGGACGGGCTCTGCATCGCCGTGGGCGGCAGCGAGCTCAACTTCTCCGAGGCAGCGCCCATGAACCTCTGGCTGACAACGCCGGACGGAACGCTGTCCTGCTTCAAGGCAGACGTGAATGAAGACATCGGTTCTGCGTGGTCCCTTGTGCGCCGGTGGTACGACGAGGCGGAGTACGACGCGCTGCTGCGCGACGTCAAGCCGCAGCCGAAGAGTCTTTCCTGGCAGGAGGCCGCGCAGAACTGGGCGGACGACTACTACAGCGCGCACACGAAGGCAGCGAGCGGCAGCCTCTTCAAGTACACCTGGGTCAAGGCTCTCATCACCCCCGCCGAGGACACGACGAAAGCCATGCGCGAGCGGGGCGAGATCGACGAAAACACTTTCTGCTTTTACGTGGAGGTGCAGTTCACGCCCGAGAGCGAGACGGCGCTCCATTACGCGATGGCGGGCAACACCGGCGATTGCACCGACCCGTCCGCGCCCAAGGGCGCGTATGCGTTCCAGCGCTGCTGCACCATTCAACTGCAAGAGGACGGCCGCTGGCACGGGGTGGTGCTTGGCACCGGCTGGTAAAAACGCGCACCATGAAAAACGGAGGGGACTTCCCCTCCGTTTTCTCATGCGAAAAGCAGAAAAAGTTCTGGAACATCCCAGAAAGATGTGGTACAATAGGAATATTCCAAAACATACTTTCTCGGGAGGCGCCCGTCATGGAACGAAATCCGATCCTGAATCTCCCGCTGTCGCTCGACAGCGAGATCCCCCTCTACTCCCAGCTCATGGGCATCGTCAAACGCAGCATCACCTCCGGCGCGCTCAAGGTCGGCGACCTGCTGCCGAGCGAGGCCGAGCTCTGCCGCGTTTACGACATCAGCCGCAACACCGTGCGTCAGGCCATCGGCGCTCTCGAGGAGGAGGGCTTTGTCGTGCGCAAGCGCGGCAAGGGCACCTTCGTCACCGACCCGAATACCCGCCGCAAGGGGGTGCAGTATTCGTTCACGACGGAGATCTCGCAGCTCGGCAAGTCGCCCTCGTCCACGCTCGTCGATTTTGCGGTCGTCACGCCGAGTCCTAAGATCGTCGCGCTCATGGGCCTTGAGCCGGACGTGAAGGTCTACCGCTTCACGCGCGTGCGCAATGTGGACGGCGAGCCGCTCATCCTTGAAACGTCCTACTACCCCGAGTACATCTACCCCAACCTGACGCGCGAGCTGCTGGAAACGCACAGTTTCTACAGCCTTCTCTACCATGTGGGCATCATCCCCTTCTCCGCGTCGGACACCTACGAGGCCGTCGTCCTCGCGCCGCGCGAGGCGCAGCTTCTCAACTGCGCGCCCGGCTCGGCCGCTTTCTTCCACCAGCGCCGCACCACGACCGAAAACGGCCACATCTACGAATATACGACGAGCTATATGCGCGCCGACCGCGTCAAGCTGGACGTCAGATTCCAGAAGGGCACCACAAGCTTCATGCGCACCGTCGACTGAAAAAGCGCAAAAAGAGAGCAGCCTTCGCTGCTCTCTTTTTTCTTTGCTTTCCATTAAAGCAGTTCTTCAACCGCCTCAGAGATGTCCGGTGTCTCGCAGATGACGGGCTTGCGGCGGTCGGCTTCGACAAAGGCCTTGGCCTTTTCGACCGCCTCCGCGCGCGGGAGCTTCACCTGCTCGCCGGTGCGCATATCCTTGCAGGATACGACGCCCGCGTTGATCTCATCCTCACCGAGGAAGTAGACATAGGGCACCTTGAGCTTGTCGGCGTAGTTCATCTTGGCCTTGAACTTCTTCTTTTCCGTGTAAATTTGCGTGCTGACGCCCGCGGCGCGAAGATCCGTCGCCAGCGAGATAGCCTCGCTCAGATCCTCGGTCATCGGCAGAATGAGCACATCTGCCGGTGCGGTGCAGACATCTTCATTGAGCAGCCCCTGCTCGCCGAGAACGTAGAAAAGGCGCGTCACGCCGATCGAAATGCCGACGCCGGGGAGCTTGCGGTCGGTATAGTACTCCGCAAGGTTATCGTAGCGGCCGCCGGAGCAGACCGAGCCGATCTCGGGGTGGTCGAGCAGCGTCGTCTCATAGACGGTACCGGTGTAGTAGTCGAGGCCGCGCGCGATCGTCAGGTCGACCGCGAAATTCTCCTGCGGCACGCCGAACGAGCCGAGGTACTTGGCGACGGTCGTCAGCTCGTCGAGGCCCTGGTCGAACATCTCGTTGCGGCCGCGGTACTTTTCAAGAGAAGCGAGCACCTCTTCGTTCGTGCCCTTGATGCCGATGAAGGCGAGGATCTCGTCCGCCTTCTCGCCCTCGATGGCGTAGTCGTCAACGAGAATGGCGCGTACCAGCTCGGGGCCGATCTTTTCGATCTTGTCGACGGTGCGCATAATGTCGCCGGACTTGTCGGAAAGGCCCAGCATCGCGTAGAAGCCGTTTAAGATGCGGCGGTTGTTGATGCGGATCTGGAAACGGGACAGGCCGAGGCGGGAGAAGACGGTATAGATGATGGCGGGAATTTCGGCGTCGTTCGTGATGTCGAGCTCGCCGTCGCCGATGACGTCGATATCCGCCTGATAGAACTCGCGGAAGCGGCCGCGCTGCGCGCGCTCGCCGCGATACACCTTGCCGATCTGGAAACGGCGGAACGGGAAGGCGAGGTCGGCATAATGCAGGGCAACGTATTTCGCCAGCGGGACCGTCAGGTCGAAGCGCAGCGACAGGTCGCTGTCGCCCTTCGAAAAGCGGTAGATCTGCTTTTCCGTTTCGCCGCCGCCCTTGGCGAGCAGCACGTCGCTCGCTTCGATGATGGGCGTGTCGAGCGGGGTGAAGCCATAGACGCCGTAGGACGAGCGCAGGACCTCCATCAGACGCTCCATCTGCGTCTGGGGTGCGGGAAGCAGCTCCATAAAGCCGGATAAGGTGTGAGCTTTGATCGTTGCCATGGTCGTTGTGTCCTTTCCAATTCAATGTAATGGGACAGCGTACTGCACCGTGGTGGCACAGCAGCGTATCGATGTAATGGGGACTATTATAAGGCACGGCGCGCTTTTCGTCAAGCATGGCGTATGCGCTGTGCTCCGTCCCGGTAGGATATCCCTCAGTATAGCAGTCCTTTTCACAAAAAGCCAGAGGTTTGCCCGTTCGCCTCGGGAAAAATATTTCAAAAATGGTACCGCAAAATAAAAAAAAGAATGATTCGGCGCAAAATCGCGAATTGAACTTGACGGAACTGCCGCTTTTTGTTACCATGTATATGATCAAATATTACAATGAATCGGGCACACGGCTTTCATTCGGCCCTGTGTGCCGCAGCTTTCCGGGCAGCCGTCTTTCATAAGGCCGCTGCGGTTCAAACCGCGCGGCGCGGATCGATCGCAAGAGATCGTTGAGGAGGAACATTGGATGTACCAGAGCAAAATGAAGAGCGAGGAGACCGATCATCTGTTCAAGGCGATCCTGTCTCTGAAAAATGAAGAAGAGTGCTACCGTTTCTTCGACGATCTTTGCACCTTCAGCGAGATCGAGGCCATGTCCCAGCGCTTTGAGGTCGCTTCCCTCCTTGCCGACGGGAAGACCTTTACCCAGATCTCGCAGAAGATCGGCGTCTCGTCCACGACCATCACGCGCGTGAACAAGTGCCTGTGCTACGGCGCGGACGGGTATAAGCTCCTGCTCGACCGGGAGAAGGAAGAAAAGTAAACATCTCCGTCATTTTCACAAGAGCGGACGCGGTGCGTCCGCTCTTTTTTATTCATTCCGCTTTATTGTAATGTTACAAAAACATAATGATATGCCATCATGTCATCTTGCTATATCCGATTTGACTAAAATATTTTTTGGTTTATGCGCGAATTTTATTGCTTTTGCTGAACGCGTATGTTACAATTAGTTCACAAATAGATTGGAGATAGGAAAACGGCGTGCAAGAAACCGTTTGCCCGACGGTGCCGTGCACCTGTTTCCCGTCTGTTTTTCTGCGGGACCCCTCCGCAGAAAACGCACGTCCCCTTGTGCGGTGTGAAGCGTGCTCGTCTTGGGGAGAAGCGGTCATCCCGCTTCCTGGCGGGCAAGTATTTTTATGAAGAGAGAGGTATTTTATCAATGGCAAACGAAAAGAAAGTCGCACGGGAGCCCAGTTTTATTCTGGCGCTGATCCCCATTGTGGCAATGATCGGGTTCATGCTTTACTGCTTCCGCGGTCATTCCGAATCCGGTTACCATGACGCTCACCTGCCCCTGGTCATGTCCATCATCGTCGCCTGCATCGTCGGTGCGATCTGCGGCCACAGCTTCAAGGAAATGCTCGCCGGTATGATTGAGCGTCTGAGCGCTTCCATGGAAGCCGTTCTGATCCTCTGCACCGTCGGTTTCCTGGTCACCAGCTTCATGGGCTCCGGCGCGATCCCTTCCATGATCGTCTACGGCCTTGACCTGCTGACCCCGAAGCTGTTCCTGCCCATCGGCTGCATCCTCTGCGCGATCGTCGGTATGGCGTGCGGCTCCTCCTGGACCACCACCGCCACCATCGGTCTTGCATTCCTCGGCATCGGCGCGGGCCTTGGCATCAACCCCGCCATCACCGCCGGTATGATCATCTCCGGCGCATATGTCGGCGATAAGTTCTCCCCCCTGTCCGACACCACCAACCTCGCCGCGGCTGTTGCCGAGACCGGCCTGTTCGATCACGTCACCGCGATGGTCTCCACCACCGGCCCGACCCTCGTGATCGCCCTCATCCTCTACACCATCATGGGTCTGAACATCGACACCAGCGCTTATGATCCCACTGTTGCCGCCGGCATTCAGGACGCGTTCCGCGGCGTGTTCAACATCAGCCCCATCCTGCTCGTCCCCATCATCGTCGTTATCGTGATGTGCATCCTGCGTGTGCCCGGTCTGATCGGCATTGCCATCTCCGTCGCCACCGCCACGCTCTTCATGATCATCTTCCAGCCCACCGACATCTACTTCAGCCGCGCGCTGGGCGATATCTTCGACGTCCTGCACTATGGTCTCAGCATCGAGACCGGCAACGAGGTCGCTGACTCCATCCTCGGCAAGGCCGGCGGTATGGACGGCACCATGTGGACCATCAACCTCATCCTCCTCGCTCTCGCCTACGGCGGCGCGCTGGAGCGCTGCGGCTGCATCGAGCGTCTGTTCGGCGGCCTGAAGCACAAGATCCACTCCGTCGGCAGCCTGATCCTCGCCACCCTGCTGACCTCCATCTTCTGCGACGCCACCATGTGCGACCAGTTCCTCGGCATCGGCGTTCCCGCCCCCATCTATGTTGACAAGTACGACGAGCTCGGTCTCGGCCGCAATATGCTCTCCCGTTCTCTGGAAGATGCCGGTACCCTCTGGGCCGTTATGTTCCCCTGGACCGGCTGCGGCGCTTATCAGCAGGGCGTGCTCGGCATGAGCCCGTTCGTGTTCTTCCCCTATGCATTCGTCAACCTGCTCAACCCCGTCTATGCTTACGTGACCGCCCTGCTCGGCCGCAACATCTTCTGGGCTGACGGCTCCTACACCAACCTCTTCGGCAAGACCAAGGCTGGCAAGCCCGCCGGTGCTCCCGAAGAGGCTCACGCCAAGGCCGTTGCGAACCTCGAGGCTCGCCGTGCCGCTGGCAAGGCCCCCAAGATCAACGCGTAATCTCTCCCCCTCGCTTACTTAGAAAGGAATCACCGCTGTGAAACATTCGCTTCCCTGGGAGTCTGTCCCGCCCCCGATCTACCCCGCGCAATCGTCGCTCAAGCCCCGAAAAAAGTGGGTGCAGACCGGCGGATGGATCCTGGTCGTCGTGCTGCTGCTGTTCGGTATTTCGACCCGCAGCCGCAACCCGCTGCTGGCTTTCGTCTCGCTCGCGTTTTCCGTGCTGTATCTGCTGACGCTGATGACCAAAAAGAGCGCCGCTCTCACGAGCCGCGGTCTCGAGATCTACTACGATATGCAGTTCACCACCAATTACGAGTTCTTCCCCTGGGAGGACATCAACGCGATCGTGTGCGAGGACCGCGGCCATGCCGACATGGTGCGCCTGCACATCGGCCACGGCAACACGGAAAAGGCGCTCTTCTTCCCGCGCAAGGACCTTGACGAGATCTACGCGTTCATCAAGAAGAAGAATCCGGCCATCCGCATCATGGACTACGCCGCTCCCGAGCCGAAGTCCGGCAAGAAGCACAAAAAGTAAACAGTTGTGAGCTTTCCACAAATTTCGAAAGGCGTCCCGCATCCGCGGGGCGCCTTTTTTATCTATTCTGTCCAATTCTATCACTGTACTCTGATAGCGTGTTATCCGAATATGGTGATAACTCACAAGAATGAAATATTTTCACAGCAAAAAACTATTGATTTTGCACAAAAATGTGCTATACTGTTCCCAGAACGAACCCGCGGGGAACCCCCTCGGGCGGAGCGCCTTCCGCATCGGGCAAATGCGGAAACACAAGGGGTGCGTTCCGACAGTTTCTTGCAATGCGGCGGCACGCAGGTGCACGCCACCCGGGTCACCGGAGAATCGAGAAAAGAGAGGACACTACCATGATCATGAATCCTACCGCGATCAAGCACGTTGTCGTCGATGGCCACAGCCTGACGCTCGAATCCTTTGTCGCCATCGCTCGCTACAACGCGACCGTTGAGCTGGCTCCCTCCGCGCTGGAGGCCATGCAGAAGTCCCGCGCCCTGGCCGAGAAGATCGCTGCCGAGGGCCGCGTCGCCTACGGCATCACCACGGGCTTCGGCGAGTTCCAGAAGGTCGCCGTCCCCAAGGAGATGAGCAATCAGCTCTCCACCAACCTGATCCTCAGCCACTGCACCGCCGCCGGCGAGCCGTATGCTGACGAGATCGTCCGCGGCATGATGCTGCTGCGCGCCAACGCGCTGTGCGGCGGCGTGAGCGGCGTTCGCCCCATCCTCGTGCAGATGCTGCTCGAGATGCTCAACAAGGGCGTGACCCCCGTTGTCCCGCAGAAGGGCTCCCTCGGCTCCTCCGGCGACCTGGCTCCTCTCGCTCATATGACGCTCCCCATGCTCGGCAAGGGCGAGGCCATGTACGAGGGCGTGAAGATGAGCGGTGCTGAGGCCATGGCCAAGGCCGGCATCGAGACGCTCGACACCCTGGTCTCCAAGGAAGGCCTCGGCATGACGAACGGTACCTGCGCGATGACCTCCGTCGGCGCGCTCGCACTGTACGACACCATCTGCGCCGCCCAGCTCGGCGACGTGATCGCGTCCATGTCCTTCGAGGGCCTGACCGGTCTGCGCAACGCCTTCGACCCCCGCATCCATCAGGTGCGCGGTCAGAAGGGCCAGATGCTCGTCGCCGCGAATATGCGCAAGCTGCTCGACGGCTCCGAGATCCTCGACAACTGCCAGAAGGATCGCGTTCAGGACGCTTACGCCCTGCGCTGCATCCCGCAGCTGCACGGCGCCTGCCGCGACGCGCTCGAGTATGTCCGTGAGAAGGTCGAGATCGAGCTCAACGCCGTCACCGATAACCCGCTGATGTTCCTCGAGGACGAGGCTGTCATCTCCGGCGGCAACTTCCATGGCGAGCCCATGGCCCTGCCGTTCGACTTCCTCGGCATCGCCGCAAGCGAGATCGCCGACGCGTCCGAGCGCCGCACCGAGCGTATGGTCAACCCCGCGCTCTCTAACGGCCTGACCGCGTTCCTCACCACCGAGGCCGGCGTCAACTCCGGCTTCATGATCGTTCAGTACGCTGCCGCGTCCATGGTCAGCGAGAACAAGGTCTACGCGCATCCCGCGTCCGTCGACTCCATCCCCTCCTCTGCCAACCAGGAGGATATCGTCTCCATGGGCACCACCGCTGCTCGTAAGGCCAAGATGATCCTGCAGAACACGCAGGACGTTCTCGCCGACGAGCTGATGACCGCTTGCCAGGCCATCGACATCCGCCGCCGCCTGAACACCCACGGCCAGGGCCTGACCCCGCTGCACGAGGCCATCTACAAGCACGTGCGCGAGCAGGTCGCCTTCTACGAGGTCGACCGCGAGATCTGGCCCGATATCCGCGCGGTGGAGAAGATGATCCGCTCCGGCGAGCTGCTGGATATCGTCAAGGAGTATATTCCCGACTTTGAATAATTCAAAATTGCGTCTACGACGCAATTTTGAGACCTTTCATTTGGGCCATCGGCCCAAATGAAATAGGGGCTTCAAATATTTTCGCTCACCGCGAAAATATTTGTAAGATGTCCCTGCGGACGCATATGTCGTCCTTCGGGACAGGTTAAGATCATTTGCGGCGTGCGCGGCCGCAAATGTGATGCGCCTCAAAAATGGTTATTGCTACCGATTCTGGGACAATAATGCTGAAAGATTTGTGTTTTGACACGAATTGACAGGATGTAAAAGAAGGTGTAAAGTTATTTTGGCTTTACACCTTCTTTTTTTAGGAGGAGCTTACTATGGAACTGAACATTTTACGGGCAGACCCGGCGGGAAACATCACCGTTTTCGTGCTGGACCCGGTCGAAAAAGCAAAACGCGCGGCCATCGCGGAAAAAATCATGGCGATCCCCTCACTCAAGGCCGAGCAGGTCGGCTATGCCTGCCCCGCCGAGGACGATGTCGACGGCCACATGGAGATGATGGGCGGCGAATTCTGCGGCAACGCGACGCGCGCCTACGGTATGCACATCGCACAGCAGAAGGGCGGACCTTCCGCCGTCAGGCTGCGCGTGAGCGGCTGTGACCATGTCGTCACCGCGCAGGTCGACCTGAAGACCGGCACAGCGCGCGCCGAGATGCCCTGTCCGCGCAGCGTAAGGCGCGCAGCGGCGGACGGGCGCGAGGGAACGCTGGTGGACCTTGGCGGCATCGCGCACTTCGTGGTCGAGGGCGCTGCGCCGAGCGAGGCATTTTTCCACGCGGCGGAGGGCGTCTTCGCCGATATTCCCGCACTGGATGCCTGCGGCGTCATCTTTCTTGACGCGGAAAGGTGCAGCATGACTCCGCTCGTCAAGGTCATCGAAACCGGCAGCCTTGTCTGGGAGGGAAGCTGCGGCAGCGGCACCGTTGCTTGCGCGGTCGCGCAGAGCGAGGGAATGCAGAGCGGCGGCTTCTCCTGCGAATACACGCAGCCCGCGGGCAAGGTCCGCGCAAGCGTAGAGCGGCAAAACGGCAGGGTCATCGCTGCCGCCATCGGCGGCCCCGTTGCGCTGGGCGAGGTCATGTGCATCGACCTGCCCGAGGCGTAGACCGACATTTTATTTTTCAGCGCCCTTGCCGTCTCCTCTCCCTCTCCCCTGCCGCAAGCCGCTGCAATACTGCAAGAAAAGCAGTAGCTCCGCATTTTCAGCCGGAGGTGAAGAACGTTTAATTATTTTAAGCGTTCCGGGCAAAGCAGATGGCGAAAAGCGTTTACCTTTCCCCTGTGGTCGGGTATAATTTTATCGTCGAAAGTGACAATTTGAACCGGTCAGATACAGAAAAAACAGGAGGTTTTGAACCATGGCAGTTTTATCCGATATTGAGATCGCTCAGGCTCACGAAATGAAAAAGATCACCGAGATCGCGGCGAACGCCGGGATCGACGAGAACCATCTGGAACTCTACGGCAAATATAAGGCAAAGCTCGACCTCACCGAGATCCGCAAGCTGCCCCGCAAGGCAAAGCTGATCCTCGTCACGGCCATCAGCCCCACCCCCGCGGGCGAGGGCAAGACCACCACGTCCGTCGGTCTTGCCGACGCGCTCAACAAGCTTGGCAAGAACACCATGGTCTGCCTGCGCGAGCCTTCGCTCGGCCCCGTGTTTGGCGTCAAGGGCGGCGCAGCCGGCGGCGGCTATGCACAGGTCGTACCCATGGAGGATATCAACCTGCACTTCACCGGCGATTTCCACGCCATCGGCGCGGCGAACAACCTGCTCGCCGCCATGCTCGATAACCACATCCAGCAGGGCAACGCGCTCGGCATCGACCCGCGCAGGATCGTGTGGAAGCGCGCCGTCGACATGAACGACCGCCAGCTCCGCCACATCATCGACGGTCTTGGCGGCAAGGCCAGCGGCGTGCCCCGCGAGGACGGCTTTGAGATCACCGTCGCGAGCGAGGTCATGGCCGTTCTCTGCCTCGCGACCGATCTGATGGACCTCAAGGCGCGTCTCGCCAAGATGGTCGTCGCCTATACCTACGACGATAAGCCCGTCACCGCGCACGACCTGAAGGCCGAGGGCGCGATGGCCGCGCTCCTGAAGGACGCCATCAAGCCCAACCTCGTCCAGACGCTCGAGGGCACCCCTGCCTTTATCCACGGCGGCCCGTTCGCGAACATCGCCCACGGCTGCAACTCCATCCAGGCGACCGAGACCGCGCTGCGCCTGAGCGATTACACCGTGACGGAGGCCGGCTTCGCCGCCGACCTCGGCGCGGAGAAGTTCCTCGACATCAAGTGCCGCGCTGCGGGCTTCCACCCCGACGCCGTCGTCATCGTGGCGACCGTGCGCGCACTGAAGTATCACGGCGGCGTGCCCAAGGCCGAGCTCAACCACGAAAACCTCGAGGCGCTCGAAAAGGGCCTGCCCAATCTCCTCCAGCACGTCGACAATGTGAAGAACGTCTACGGTCTCCCCTGCGTCGTCGCCGTCAACGCCTTCCCGACCGATACCAAGGCCGAGCTCGACCTTGTCGAGGCCAAGTGCCGCGAGCTGGGCGTCAATGTTCGCCTGAGCGAGGTGTGGGCCAAGGGCGGCGAGGGCGGTAAGGCACTCGCCGAAGAGGTCGTGCGCCTGTGCGAGGAGCCGAATCACTTCCAGTTCGTCTACGACGTGAACGACAGCATCGAGGACAAGCTGAACGCCATTGCCACGAAGGTCTATCACGCCGACGGCGTGGTCATCGCCGCCAGCGCCAAAAAGCAGCTGGGGCAGCTCACCGAGCTCGGCTTCGACAAGCTGCCCATCTGCATGGCCAAGACGCAGTTCTCCTTCTCCGACGACGCCAGCAAGCTCGGCGCGCCCCGCGGCTTCAAGATCACCGTCCGCGACCTCAAGGTCAACGCCGGCGCGGGCTTCCTCGTCGCCAAGACCGGCGACATCATGACCATGCCGGGCCTGCCCAAGGTGCCGTCCGCCGAGAAGATCGACGTTGACGAAAACGGCAGGATCACAGGCCTGTTCTAATCGCATCCGTTCAGGAACAGGCGGAGCACGTCTCTGCCTGTTCCTGATGAATTTTTGATTTCATATCCAGGGAGGGCTGCTATGAAGATTGCAGACATGAAGGTCACTGAGCTCATCAACGAGATCGGTCTGGGCACTCCTGCCCCCGGCGGCGGCGCCGTTGCGGGCTTGGCGGGCGGCGTCGGCGTTGCGCTGACGATGATGGTCAGCGGGCTGACACTGGCGAAGGCCGGCTTTGAGGGCGACCACGACCGCCTGCTCGATGCCATCGCCAAAGGCAACGAGCTCAAGGAGCGCTTTATCGACGTGATGAACCGCGACAGCGAGGTGTTCGACACGCTGATCGAATCGCTCGCTCTCCCCAAGGATGACGACGCGCACAAGGCCATCCGCCGCGGCGCGGTGCAGGCGAGCTTCCGCAACTGCACGCAGGTGCCGATGACGATGATGGAGATCTGCTCCGAGGCCATCGACCTCTGTGCCTCTCTCGTCGGCACGACAAATCCGAATGTCGTCAGCGACCTCGGCATCGCCGCGCTCACGCTCAAGACCGCCATGCAGAGCGCATGGCTCAACGTGCTCATCAACCTCAAATCGCTCAAGGACCACGAGTTTGCCGACGAGTGCTGGAGACACGGTCAGGCGCTGATGGACCACGCCATCCCGCTCGCCAAGGAGAGCTATAAGAAGGTCGAAGCGCTCATCGTCGAAAGCAGCAAGTGAGCCTTTCCCGGAAAGGAAACGATCCGCCCGCCGCATATCTTTGTGCGCTGCGGGCGGTTTTCATCTTCTCTTGGAATTTTTTTGATTTTCAGTGGCATTTTGCAGATTTTGTGGTACAATACCATAGGTTTATCACTGTCTGAGAATCAAATATTGCACGAAAGAGGCTTTTTTCATGGATTTTGTTGCCAACAACTCCAAAAACGTTGAAATCGAAACATCCACCGGCGTCTATCTGCGCCACGCCATCCAGACGCACTTTGTCGAGATCGGCGAGGATTACATCGAGCTCGTTGAGCGCTACGTCAAGCCCCTCTACGAGGAAGGGGACCTTTTGAGCATCAGCGAAAAGATCATCGCCCTGTGCCAGAAGCGCGTGGTCTACCGCAAGGATATGAAGATTTCGTGGCTGGCAAAGTTCCTCAGCCGCTTCGCCATCCAGCACAACAGTGCCGGTATCGGTGTGGGCGAGGTGTGCAAGATGCAGTTCGCCATCGACCACTGCGGCGCGTGGAAGGTCCTCTGGGCCGCCATCTGCGCGGGCTTCGGCAAGCTTGTGGGCAAGCACGGCATTTTCTACGATATGGTCGGCATGGAGGTCACGGGCCTCGACGGTTTCTACCCCGATGTGTTCCCCGTTTACGGCGAATACGGCATCCGCATCCCGGAAAATCCCTCCGGCGTGTGCAATGAGATCTACGAGAAGACCGGTATCCGCGCGATGATCGTCGACGCCAACGACCTCACGCGCGACATCCTCGGCAAGGGCGACAACGTGACCCTTACCGACGAGCAGCTCTGCGAGATCATCCGCGATAACCCTGCGGGGCAGGATGACCAGTGCACGCCGTTCATTCTCATCCGCAAGAAGAAGTAAATTTTTCCCCGCGCAAGCGGGGGACGGCAGCGCCGTAAGCGCTGCACGGACAAGGGGGGCTGTTCTCTTTCCTCGGAAAGAGAACAGCCCCCCTTACACCCCCCAAGAGAAAGGGACTCCATTGCCGGCTTGCAGCTCGAAGGAGTGCGGCGCCTGGGGAATGGGAGTACCCTGCGTGGCGGCATTGCTTCGCTCGCCGCCATTGCTTCTGCTACACGATTTGACCTGCTCCTATTATCCGCTGCCGCTCTGCTGATCTTGTAGAAGTACAGCCTAATTCCCGTCTAACGAGAGTGCTTATCAATGCGGCGAGCGCAGCAATGCTGCATTCGGCAAGCAGTCTGCCGCCGAGGTACCGTCACTCGCGCCTCACGGAGTAAGGCGCGGCTGCGACCGGTCACGATTCGCAGAAGATTCATGGCGAAGCCATGTACACCGCACCTACACTCCGCAGGCCGGGCAGTCCTTCAAGCTCCAAACTGCCAATGTGCGGGGTCGAGGGGGAAGGCCCCTCGCCTTTCTCTGGGGGATCTAAAGGGGGTATTCTCTTCGGAAAGAGAATACCCCCTTTGTCACGCAGCAGCGCCGGCGGCGCTGCATTATGTATGCCTCTTCTGCGGATAAGGCGTCCTCTCCTCGGTGAGTCCCACGAGATAATCCACGCTCGTGTGGTAAAACCGCGCCAGCCGAATGAGCACATCGCTTGGGACATCCCGTTTTCCTGTCTCGTAATTGGAATAGCAGACCTGCGAGCAGCTCAGATAGTCGGCCAGACGCTGCTGCGTCAGATCGCTGTCTTCTCTCAGGTCTCGAATGCGCCGATACATTTTACTTTCCTCCATCCAGGAGCTATGTTTAGATTCTGTCAAGAAGTATACGTAAAACGAAATGTTATATTGCACGATATAACAAAATGTTATATCGTTTTTAATGGGTGATCGAAAATGACAGATTACAAGGCAATGTACCTGCTCCTCTTCAACGCGATCACAGACGCGCTGGAGAAAATAGAGGAGCAGAACTATGGCGAAGCCCGCGAGCTCCTCATCGCCGCACAGCAGAAGGCGGAGGATATCTACATCGTCTCGGACGACGAGTAACGGCATATGCGCAAAAAGCGGAGAGACGAACATCTCTCCGCTTTTCTTTGCCGTATTGCCGCTTTTACCGATGCGGGTCCAACCAACCGGGCTTTTCCTGCTCGACCGGCGGCTCGGTCGTTGTGCCCGGGTCGGTCGCAGTCCCCGGATCGGTGGTCGTACCGGGGTCAACCGGTGTTGTCGGGTCAGTCGGCGTGGTCGTGCCGGGGTCAACGGGCGTCGTCGGGTCGGTCGGCGTGGTCGTGCCGGGGTCGACAGGCGTCACCGTTCCGGGGTCGGTCGGCGTCGTGGCCGCGGACTTGCCGACAAGCACGATGCGGTCGCGCGCCTTATAGTTGCTGCTGGCCTCAAAGGTCGAGGAAATCAGCTTGCCGTCGCCGGAATAGACGTTGCGATAGGTCTTGACCTTGTAGCCGGTGTAGGCGGTCTGCTCGACCTTGCGCTCGCCGGGCGCGAGCTCGTCGGTCTCGACGATCTGCTCAGAGAACGGGATGGTCTCGAGCACGTCGGTCTTGATCTTCACGTAGGTATCATCCACCTTTGTCCCGAGCAGCGAGATCTTCAGGTAATTCTTGCCGCCGCTCTCGTAATACTCGGCGACCACCTTGATGGGGTAATTCGTATTGTTGCGGAACTCAAACTCCGGTCCGCCCTGCGCGACCGTCGCGTCGAGGCCGAGGCCGATATAATCGGAGGCAAAGCCGTGATTCGTGCGCTGCACGATCTCAAGATTGGCGTAGAGCGCGGCAGCATAGAGCGTAGAGCTCGCCTGGCACGCGCCGCCGCCGACCATGTCGACGGTCTTGCCCTGCAAATAGCCCGGCGCGGTGCTGTAGCCGTTCGCCGCGGTGAAGGGCGTGACGAGCGGGCCGTACTTCATCGTCTCGCCCGCGTTCATGATATAGCCGTTGATGCGCGAGGCCGTCAGCTTGACATTTGCACGGCGGCCGGACGCGCCGCCGACCTTCGTCGTGTAAGAGCTGAGCACATCGCGGAACAGGACCCTCTGGAGCTGCTCCGCCGTCACATCCGGCGCCTGGACCGTCGCATTGGGCAACTCGACCGTCTGCCCCGCCGCAGCCGTGTCATAGGCGGATTCAAGGTCAGAAAGCGTAAATTCCACGCCCGCGTGACCCGGCGTGACCGCGCCGGTCTCCTTGTCGTAGGTCGCGTTGACCTTCTGACCGATGACGGCCTCGCGCTGCGCGCTCAGATTGACCTCCTGCGCGGGGATCACGTCGTAAACGCCGCCCTCGCTCGCAGGCGCAAGCACGATCTCGGACGGGTCGCCGCCGCTCAGATATGCGCCGTTCAAATACACGCTGATCTGATCCTTCGCTGTATCGGTCGCGGCGCGGCCGTCCATCGGCTTCGTGACGCTGACCTTACCGTCCTCGGTCACGTTGATGGCAAATTCCACCGGCGCACACTCGATCTCGCTGCACACCCGCGAGGCCAGCCCGTCAAGCTGCTCGGACGAATAGACCATGCTCACCGTCGCCGCAGCGTCCTGCGGCTTGAAGAGCGCGCGCAGGTACTTCGCACCCGCGGTCAGAAAGCTGTCATTGCAGCCATAGACGTTATAGATGTGCTTGGCGAGGCCGTCGAAGTCGACATACTCCGGCATCTCGTCGAGCGATACGTGCGCGACCTCCGTGCCGTCCGGCAGGACAAAGTCGACGCCCGCGCCCTTCGCCTGTGCGACGCTCGCTTTGAGCTGCTCGGCGACCTGCTGCTCGGTCATCCCGCCGTAGTTGGTATCGCCCATCATCACGTTGGGGTAAATCTTGTGGCTGGCCGACGCCCACACGCCGAGGCCCAAGTACGCCGCCACAAGCACACCCGCGACGATGCCGACGACCTTGCCGGCCTTGCCCGATGTTTCACGTGGAACGCGCGGCGGCTTCTCCGCGCGGGGCGCTTTCGGCGCTTTTTCAGCCTTTTCCGGCTGCATCAGGCGCTTGCCGCCCTTTCTTCTCTTCTTTTCCTCAAAGGCGCCGTTCACTTCTTCCATGCTTGGCTCCTCCCTGCTTCTTCCGATCTCACCGGCGGGCACTGCCATACCGGTTGTTTCAGTATAGCACAGTTTATGAGAAAAAGAATCACAAATTGATGACAATTTTACGGGGTTATCCGGCTTCTTTTGCACGTTTTGGGATGCGGATGGTCAGGAGAATGCCGTCCTCGGTGTCCTCGCGCTGCACGTCGGCCTGCACGCCCGCGCGCTGCATCACATCGACCGAGCGGCGGATGGTATTCAGAAAAATGCGCACATCCTTGATGATATAGGTCGGCACGCGCGGCGGCGAGGTCTTCTGCTTCACCTTGATGAGCCGCTCGATATACGCCTCGCTCTGCGCCACATTGTAGCCGCGCGCAATGATGGTGCGCAGCGCCTGCAATCGGTCCTCCTCGTCCGCAAGGCGCAGCAGCGCGCGGGCGTGGCGCTCGGAGAGCCCCTTTTCGCGCAGCAGGCGCGTGCAGTCCGGCGACAGGCGCAGCAGCCGCAGCTTGTTGGCGACGGCGGACTGCGATTTCCCCAGCTTCTCCGCCGCCTGCTCCTGCGAGAGGCCGTAGGCAGCGATGAGCTGCGCGATGGCCGCGGCCTCCTCCAGATAGTGCAGGTCGCGGCGCTGGAGATTTTCGATCAGCGCGAGCAGCGCGCTCTCCTCCTCGCTCGATCTCGCCAGCAGGCACGGCACCTCGCGCAGTCCCGCCAGCATTGCCGCGCGCAGGCGACGCTCCCCCGCGATGAGCTCGTAGCCCTTCTCCGTGCGGCGGACGGTCAGCGGCTGCAAAATGCCGTAGCGCCGGATGCTTTCGCTCAGCTCGTGCAGCGCGCCCTCGTCGAAGTCGCGGCGCGGCTGGTGGGGATTGGGATGCAGCGTGTCCGTGGGCAGGTACATCACGCGCGGTGACAGAAGCGGTTTTCTCTCGGTCATTTCCATGGATTTCCCCTCCTTTTTCCCCATTTTAAGCACTTTACAGTGCAAAAGAAGTCGAAAGCCGCCGCAAACGCAAAAAAATCGCACCCATGGGTGCGATTTTCCTTTGATTTCTTTATTTCCCGTGCCGCTTGACGTGCATACGGCTCACCGCGCGGGCCATACGCGCCATGACAAGGGCGCGCTCCTTCTCGCTCTGCTTTTCGTGCAGCGCGGCCTCGGATTCCGCGGCGATCTGCTCGGCGCGGCGAAGGTCGATCTCCTCGGGCCGCTCGATGGTATCGACCAGCACGAGCGCCTCGTTGTTCTCCATCTTGAGCATTCCCTCGGACACGGCGGCGACCTGCTCCCTGCCGTCCTCGCCGCGCAGGATCAGCTTGCCGGGGATGATGGCGATGACGACGTTCTCATGCAGGGCCATCAGGCCGTAGAGACCGTCGATGGTCGGCACCATGAGCGACTGGCACGGCCCGTCGTAAAACGTCCGCTCGGCGGCCAGGATACGGAGGCGGAAGGTCCTCATCACACATTCCCGCCTTCCATCTGCTTCGCCTTGGCAAGCGCATCGTCGAGCGTGCCGACGTTGTAGAAGGCCATCTCGGGGTAGCTGTCCATCTCGCCGGAGAGGATGGCCTCGAAGCCGCGCAGCGTCTCCTCGAGCGGCACGTACACACCCGGAAGGCCGGTGAACTTTTCGGCAACAAAGGTCGGCTGGGCAAGGAAACGCTGGATCTTTCTCGCGCGGTTGACCGTGAGCTTATCCGCGTCGCTGAGCTCCTCCATGCCGAGGATGGCGATGATATCCTGCAATTCGCGGTATTTCTGCAAGGTCGCCTGCACGCCGCGCGCAATGCGGTAGTGCCGCTCGCCCACGATATCCTCCTCGAGGATGCGGGACGAGGACTCCAGCGGGTCGACCGCGGGATATAAACCCTGCTCGGCGATCTTACGGCTCAGCACCGTCGTCGCGTCGAGATGGGAGAATGTCGTCGCCGGGGCGGGGTCGGTCAGGTCGTCCGCAGGAACGTAGACCGCCTGCACGGACGTGATCGAGCCGCTCTTGGTGGAGGTGATGCGCTCCTGCAGCTCGCCCATTTCGTTGGCAAGCGTCGGCTGATAGCCGACGGCGGAGGGCATACGGCCAAGCAGGGTCGAGACCTCGCTGCCCGCCTGCACAAAGCGGAAGATATTGTCGATGAAGAGCAGCACGTCGCGGTGCTCCTCGTCGCGGAAGTATTCGGCCATCGTCAGGCCCGACAGCGCCACGCGCATACGAACGCCCGGTGCCTCGTTCATCTGGCCGAAGACGAGCGCGGTCTTGTCGATAACGCCGCTCTCGTGCATCTCGTTCCAGAGGTCGTTCCCCTCGCGGCTGCGCTCGCCGACACCGGTAAAGATCGAGTAGCCGCCGTGCTCCACGGCGATATTGTGGATGAGCTCCTGGATGAGCACCGTCTTGCCGACGCCCGCGCCGCCGAAAAGACCGATCTTGCCGCCGCGCGGATAGGGCTCCAGCAGGTCGATGACTTTGATGCCAGTCTCCAGAATGTCGACGCTGGGGTTTTGCTCGTCGAAGGCGGGGGGCTTTCTGTGGATGCTGCGGCGCGGCTCCGCCTCGCCGATGGGCTCGCCGCCGTCGATGGTGTCGCCGAAAACGTTGAAAAGCCTGCCGAGCGTGCACTTGCCGACCGGCACGCGCAGGCTCTCGCCATCGCTCACAACGTCCATGCCGCGCGCAAGGCCCTCACTGCCGGTGAGCATGATGCAGCGCACCGTCTCGTCGCTCAGATGCTGCGCGACCTCCATCACGCAGCGCCTGCCGTCAAGCGTAACGGTGAGCGCCTCGCGGATACGCGGCAGCGTGCCGCGCGGAAAGCGCACATCCACCACGCTGCCGGCCACCTGAATGATCTTACCCGTGCGCATGATGCTGCGCCCCCTTTCCGGAATGGTTCTTTTTGCTTCTCGCGCCGGCGGAGACCTCGGTGATCTCGCTCGTGATGGCGCTCTGCCGCTCGTGGTTGTATTCGAGCTGAAGGTCGCGCAGCAGGTCCTCCTCGTTCTGGTTGGCGGCGTCCATAGCCTCGGCGCGGGCGTTCTGCTCGGCGCAGAAGCTGTCGACCATCGCCGAATAGAGGAAGCCCGTGAGATACGCGGGCACGACCTTGGCCAGCACCTCCTCGGGCGAGGGCTCGTAGCGCATGGCGCTCTCCCCCTCCACCCCCTCGGGCACGGCGACCTCGTTTTTAAGCGGCAGCAGGCGCGCCGTGCGCACGTGCATCTCAACGCCGCTGAAATCGGTGTAGATCATGAAGAGCTTTGTGATCTCCCCGCGGTCGAAGAGGTCCAGCAGCATCGCCGTGATCTCTCTTGCGCGGCGGAGCGTGGGACTCTGCGCGTTGTAGTGAAAGCTCTCCTCCACCGGCACATGATGGGCCGAGAAGAAGTGCCGTCCGTTGCCGCCCACCACGAAAAGGCGGCTGTTCGGATGCTTGTCAAGACGCCGCAGCGTCTCCTGAATGACGTTCTGATTGTAGGCACCCGCAAGACCGCGGTCCGCCGTGATGACCAGATAGGCATAGGTGCCCGGCTGGTCCATATCGTCGGCGTCGCCGTTATAAAAGTAAGGACTCGCGATCGTACCCGCGCGGCGGAAGATCTGCTCGATCTCACCCGAGATCGCGTCGAAAAACGGGCGCGTTTTGGCAAGGTCTTCCTTCGCCCGCCGCATCTTGGTCGAGGCGATGAGATACATCGCGTTCGTCACCTTCTGCGTGCTGCGGACGCTCTCGATATGCTCGCGGATCTCCTTCATGCCTGACATGGCGGCTTCACCTCACTTTAAGCGCCGAAGGTCTCCTGCACGAATTCCTTCGCGCACTCGATGATGAGCGACTGCTGCTCGTCGCTGAGCTGCCCGCTCTGCTGGATGACGCTGCACAGCGCCCCCTGCGTCTCGCGGAAATGCTGCAAAAGGCGCGGCAGAAAATCGTCGAGCTTCTCCGCGGGAATGTCCTGAAACACGTGGCCCAGGCCCGCGACGAGCAGGATGACCTGCTCGCACTGCTCGTAAGGGTGGTACTGCTTCTGCCGCAGCATCCGCGTAACGCCCTGCCCGTAGGCCAGCAGCTTTGCGGTGGAATCGTCCAGATCGCTCGCAAACTGGGTAAAGGTCTCCATCTCGCGGTACTGCGAAAGGTCGAGTCGGATGGTCTTGGCCGCCTTCTTCATCGCCTTGGTCTGCGCGTCGCCGCCCACACGGGAGACCGACAGTCCGACGTTGACCGCCGGGCGCTGACCGGCGAAGAACAGGCGCGTTTCCAGAATGAGCTGGCCGTCGGTGATGGAGATGACGTTCGTCGGGATATAGGCCGACACGTCGCCGCCCTGCGTCTCGATGATGGGCAGCGCCGTGATGCTGCCGCCGCCCTTCTCCTCGCTCAGGTGCGCCGCGCGCTCCAACAGGCGGGAGTGCAGATAGAATACGTCGCCGGGATAGGCCTCGCGGCCGGGGGAGCGCTCCAGCAGCAGGCTCATCGCGCGGTACGCGATGGCGTGCTTGGAAAGGTCATCGTAGACGATGAGCACGTCGCGCCCCTTGTGCATAAAGTATTCGCCCATGGCGCAGCCCGCGTAGGGCGCGACATACTGCATGGGCGGAGCATCGCTCGCGGGTGCGTTGACGATGATGGTATAGTCCATCGCGCCATGCGCCTCGAGCGTCTTTTTGAGCTGTGCGACAGAGCTCGCCTTCTGCCCGATGGCAACATAGATGCAAATGACATCCTTGCCCTTCTGGTTGACGATCGTGTCGAGCGCGATGGCGGTCTTGCCGGTCTGACGGTCGCCGATGATGAGCTCGCGCTGGCCGCGGCCGATGGGAAACATCGAGTCGATGCACAGAATGCCCGTTTCCAGCGGCGTATCGACGCTCTGGCGGTCGATGATGCCGGGGGCGGGGCTTTCCACCGCGCGGTAGCCGTCGGCGCGGATATCGCCGCCGCCGTCCACAGGCATACCGAGGGCGTTGACCACGCGGCCGAGGAATCCCTCTCCCACGGGAACGCCCGCCGTGCGGCCCGTGCGCCGCACGGTGCTGCCGGCGCTGACGAGCGCGTCGTCGTCAAACAGGATGCAGCCGACGCTCTCCTCCGAAAGGTCCTGCACCATGCCGCGCACGCCGCCGTCGAAGAGCAGCACCTCGCCGTAAGTGGCGCTCGCCAGGCCGTCCACACGGGCGATGCCGTCGCCGACGGTCAGCACGGTGCCGACCTCCTGCGCCATGGCCTTCGGCGTCCAGGAGAGGATCGTCTCCTTCAAGAGCGGGATGATGTTGCCGTTGCTGTGCGGCACCTTCGTGAGCGTATCCTTGAGCTGCTGGAAGCGGCCGTTGACGCTCCAGTCGTAAATATCGTCGCCGACCTCCATGCGGAAGCCGCCGGGGAACGCGTCGCTCTGCTGCCAGCTCAGCTCGACGCCCGGGCCGTATTTTTTTTCAAGGAAGGCGAGAAAGCGCGTTCGCTGCGCTTCATCGGGCGGTACGGCGGCGTAGAGCAGCGCCGTTGTGACAACTGCGGTCTCACTCATCGCCGCCACCTCTTTCCGCAGCGCTGAGGAACTGGTCGTAGGCCTCCGCAGCGCTGGACTTCAGCACGAGCTTTTCGGTCGCGGCGCTCACGAGGTTCGAGATCTCGTCCTGCGCCTGCGCCATGGTCTTGTCATATTCGGCTGCGGCATTTACACGGGCGTTTTTCAGGATGGTCTCCGCCTCGGCGCTCGCCTGCGCGCGGGCGGCATCCGCCTCCTGCTGCATGGCCTGCATAGCCTTTTCGCGGCGGTCGCGGATCTCCGTTTCCACGCCCTTGAGCTTTTCTTCATAGCCCGCGCGGGTCTGCTCGGCCTGCGCGAGGTGTTCCTTCGCCTCCGCATCCATCTTTTCATACTGCGCGCGGCGGCCGTCCATATAGCTCTTGACGGGCTTATAGAGCAGGAAGTACAGCGCGCCGAACAGGATGACAAAGTTCAGCGCGTGCAGCACGATCTGCTGGATGTTGATATTGAGCGGCATATCAGTCGCCTCCTTTGCCGGAGTGATCGGTCATCAAAGCACAAAGATGATCAGAATGGCCACGATCAGCGCATAAATGATGACCGTTTCGATGAACACAAGGCCCATCATCATCGAGGTGCGGATGGGGCCTGCGGCCTCGGGCTGGCGGGCGATCGCCTCGGTCGTGCGGGAAATGGAAATGCCCATGCCCAGCGCACCGCCAAGGCACGCAACGCCGATCATCACGCCTGCGGCCATGGCCTTGTTGGACGTGACGTCCGCCTCGCTCATCGTTTCCTGCGCCGCAGCGTCGGGCGAGGACGCATCCTCACTGTTGGCGGCGAGGGCCGGAACGGACAGGGCAAGGAGCACGAACAGCAGCGCGAACAGCGCCGCGAATTTTTTCATGGTTTTCATGGCAAATTACCTCTTTCTTCAGATGACCGCTTTGCCGCGGGCCTTCTTGACTTTCTTGATCTTCGGTTTTTTCTCATGCTTTTCCGTCGATTCCCCGTAGAAGGTGGAGACGAGCATTGTTAAAACATACGCCTGAATGAGCGCGTGCAGCAGCGTGAACAGAACGCCCACGATGACCGGCAGCACAAAGGAAAGCGCCGTGTAGTGGTACACGAGCTCCGTGACGAGCGCGCCGGAAAGGAGCGCACCGAACAGTCGGAAGCTCATCGAGATGGGCAGCGAAAAATCCTTCAGCGCGTGCAGCATCCCGCCCGGTCCCGCGGCGATGAGGCCGCCGAAGAGGATGACGCCGTAGCTCATCAGGCCCATGGCGATGGCGCCGTTGATATCCGAGAGCGGCGCGGGAAGGCTCACAGACGCCCCGCCGGTTGTCACGGTCTGAATGCCCAGCAGCTCAAAGAGCGTGCCGACAAAGATGTAAGTACCCGCCGTAAAGATATACGCGCTCAGGAATCGATTGCGGTGGGGGCTGCTGCCCTCAGCCAAGCCGTCGAACAGGCTCACGAGCTGCTCGAGCAGCAGCTGGAGCTTTCCCGGAATGACGGTGAACCTCGGGATGACGAATATCCTGCAGATCAGCGCGAACACGATCAGAATGCCCGTGACCACGTAGGCGGAAATGAGCCCCGGATTGACCTCGAGCCCGAACAGAGCGATCTTGAAGCGCTCGTGCAGCACCGCATCGCGCATCACCTCCTGAATGGAGCCGCCCTCTTCGCCGGACGGCACCAGGATCGCGAGGATCAGCAAGGCTATCACAATGGTCGCGAACACGAGCAGCTCCCGCGTCCGCTTCTTTTTATCCACGTTATCCTACCTCCTTCTCTCCTCTGCCGCCCCGCCGGTATCCCCTGCAAAAGGCAGGGCGGTCCACAATCTCATAATCCACATTTATATCACTTGGCCGTTTAGAATACAAGTCCGGACAGGCAACGCTTTGCATCTTTTCGACTTTTTAACACAATCCCTTTTTTCGTGCGGTTTTCGCAAAAAACGGGCGCGGCGAAGAAGGAAGCGTTCCTCCCCTCTCCGCCGCGCGGCCGCTATCAAAGCTGAATAATGCTCTTTTGCATTACAGGACAAATATAATAAGGATCGCCACGATGAGCGCGTAAATGATGACCGTTTCGATGAACACAAGGCCCATCATCATCGAGGTGCGGATCTGCCCCGCCGCCTCGGGCTGCTCGGCGATGTTGCTCGTCGCCTTCGAGATCGCGCGCGCCATACCAAGCGCACCGCCGAGGCACGCCACGGCGATGAGCCCCGCCGACGTCCAGGCCTTGCGGATCTTGACGGCATTCTCGTTGTCGGTCTCCTCCGCCGTCACTTCCGCGGGCTCGCTGTCCGCGGCCATGGCCGGGACAGATGCCACGCACAGCAGTGCCAGCAGCGCCAGGATCGTAAAAAGACGCTTCATGCTTTGCTCCTTAACAAGCAGTATCCATTTCTTTGCGAAGTCTTTATAAAGACATAATATACCATTGGCAGGCAGGATTGCAAGCACTTTTTTATACATTGCTGCAAAAAAGAAGCGCTCCGGGTATCCCGGAGCGCTTCTTCTGTTATTTTCGCTTCTGCCGGCGGATGTCCTCGCCGAAAAAGAGCAGCAGTTGGTACTCCCCCTGCAGGCGCGAGAGCACCGGCGCGCCGTAGCGCCGACCGATCTCATCGGGCCGCAGATTGGTGGAGATGACGGTCTTTTTCCCCGTGATGAGGCGGGTGTTGATGATCTGGTAGATGGCGCTCTGGACAAAGCTCGTCATCAGCTCCGTGCCGAGGTCGTCGAGGATCAGAAGGTCGCAGCTGAGCGCGCGGCTCACGGCGCCGTCCGTCTCCTCGTCCGTTTCGCGGCCGAACTTCTGCGCTTCAAAGAGCGAGAAGATGTGCCCCGCCGTGTCGTAGACCACGCTGTGGCCGCTTGCGCTCACGACGCGCGCGATGGAGGCCGAGAGGAAGGTCTTCCCCAGCCCCGTGCCGCCCGAGAGCAGGAGATTGCCGCTCTTGGGCGAAAACTCGTGCGCATAGTCCTGGCATACGTCGTACACGCGCTCCATGTTCGCACGCGGCGAAATGCCGAGCTCGCTGTCGGGCAGCGGCGAATAGTAGTCAAAATCAAAGGTCTCAAAGCTCTGCGAGCCGAGGTCGAGAAGGCCCGAGAGCTCCTTGTTCTGCTCGCGCACATAGTAAGCGCGCAAGCAGGCGCACACCTCGCTGCCGAGAAAACCCGTGTCGTTGCAGCGCGGGCAGGCGGGCTTTTCCTCAAGATAGTCGTCCGGAAGGCCCATCTGCGCGAGCAGCAGGCGCTTTTCCTGCTGCAAGCGGAGATTTTCCTCCTGCAAGGCGGCGATGGCCGGGCGCGGGTCCGCGCCGCGGCGCAGGCCCGAGGCGATGATCTTCGCCATCGTGTGCGACAGCTCGCGGTCAATGTCCGCAATGCGCGGGCACTTGGTGTAGACCGTGCGCTCCCGCGCGCGGAAATTTTCCGCGCGCCGCTGCTTGTCCTCGTCAAAGCGCGCCAGCGCTTGGCGCATCAGCCGCCCGTCGTAAGCCATCGTTCTCCCTCGCTTTCCTTATCCGTTGAGATATTCCTTCATCCAGGCGTTGCCGCCGGATGCTTCTTTCTTTTTCGGCGTTTCCTTTGCGTTCTCGGCGCGCACCTGCTCAAGCGTGTGCAGGCCCTTTTCGTGCCAGCGCTTCAAGATGCCGTTGCAGTACGGCCAGCGGAATTCGTGGCAGTGCAGGATTGTCCGGTCGTAAGCCTCGCTGACCGTATCGGCGGGAAAGCCCATCTCCGCCCACGCAGAGAGATACTTTTCCTCGCTCGGCGCGCTCGCGCGGCCCTGCATTTGCAGCGCCGCCATGTACTCGGGGTACCTGCCGCGCAGGGCTTGCTCGCGCCTCATGTACTCGCTGGCCTTTTCGATGGAAAAGAGCTCCTTGCGCGCCCAGACGTAGCCCTCTTTTTCGATCTCGCGCATATTGGGCAGCCGCCCCTCGCCGAACTGCTGCTCCTTTTTCGCGATGCAGTAGTTGACGAGCGTGTAGACCACGTCCGCGGGCAGACCCAGATTTTCGTACAGCCCTAACAGCTTCTTGACCGACGGGATGGAGAGCGGCCCGAGCTTGTGCTCCACCTCGCGCAGCAGGCACGCAAAGCGCCCGTCGCCCTCGAGCTTTCGCATGATGTCCTCGCGCGTGTAGTCGGGCGTTTCCTGCGCCTGCGGCGGCTCCGGCGGAAGGTGCGCGGCCTTCTTCTCCGGCGCGCCGACGAGCTGCATCTCATAGAGCGCCTGCTCCGCCGCGCGGACGCGCTTTTCGTCCCAACTGAGCATTTTGGCGAGCTTTTCCGCCTCTGCCGCGCCGTGCGAATGCAGGATGGCGAGATACAGCAGCGCCGCGTCGCCGTTGCCGCCGCCGATGAGCCGCCTGAGCGCCGCCGCCGAGAGGGTGATGCTCTCTTCCTCTTTCAGATGCAGCACGTAGCCTGCCATGCTCCCCGCCTCCTTTCGCGCATTTTCGATTTTCCTATTCTACATGAAATTTTCCCGTTCGTAAACATGAATTTTTTTGCTTCCCCCTTTTCACATTTTCACTCTCGTGTTATACTGTTAGGGACTATATGGGTGGAAATTGCCCTTTTCTGTGCAACAGCGAAAAAGAAAGGAGCACACAGATCATGGAAAACCGTATCACGATCTCCATTTGCGAGGAAGAATACACATTCGTAGCCGAGGAAGCCCCCTCCTATATGCAGAAGGTCGGCTCCTACGTCAACGACAAGATGAGCGAGCTGCTCGACAGCGCGAAGGTCGGCCGCACGGACGCCGCCGTGCTCACGGCCGTGAACATCGCCGACGAGCTCTTCAAAGAGCGTGAGGCAGGCGACGCGCTGCGCCGCCAGGTCAAGCAGTACCTCGACGAGGCCAGCCAAGCCAAGAGCGAGGTCAGCGAGCTCAAGCGCGAGATCTTCAAGCTTCAGCAGCAGAAAAAGTAAGCCTTGACGACCGAGCTGTTGGCCCCCGCAGGCGGGCAGGAGGCGCTCGTCGCCGCCGTGCAGAGCGGCGCGGACGCCGTTTATATGGGCTTTGGCGCGTTCAACGCGCGCAGGAACGCGAGGAACTTCTCCGACGAGGAATTCCGCGTGGCGGTCTCCTATTGCCATCTGCGGGGCGTGAAGGTCTATCTGACGCTCAACACGCTTGTCACCGACCGCGAGCTTCCCGCGCTTGCGGAAGAGGCGCGCACCGCGTCGGATTGCGGCGTGGACGCGATTCTGGTGCAGGACTGGGGCGTGCTGGCAGCGCTCCGGAAGATCATCCCCGATGTGCCGCTGCACGCCTCGACGCAGATGAGCCTGCACACGCTCTCGGGCGTGGCGGAGGCTGCCCGGCTCGGCATGACGCGCGCGGTGCTCGCGCGCGAGCTTTCGCGCGGCGAGATCGCCGAGATCTGCGAGAACAGCCCCATCGAGATCGAAGCCTTCGTCCACGGCGCGCTGTGTATGTGCTACAGCGGCCAGTGCGAGATGTCCGCCGTCATCGGGCGGCGCAGCGGCAACCGCGGCGCGTGCGCCCAGCCCTGCCGCCTTCCCTACGGCTTTTCCGGCAAGGCGGACGCCCATCCGCTGAGCTTAAAGGACGCGTGCCTCGCCCCCTTCGTGCCCGAAATGCAGGACGCAGGCGTTGCCTGCCTCAAGATCGAAGGGCGCATGAAGCGCCCGGAATATGTCGCCGCCGTGACGGAGATCTACGCGCGCCTTCTGCGCGAGCATCGCGCGCCGACGAAGGACGAGCAGAAAAAGCTCGCCCTCGCTTTCTCGCGCGACGGCTTTACCGAGGGGTACTATCGCGGCGTGCGCGGACGCGAGATGTTCGGCACGCGGCCCGAAAATGCAAGATGGCCCGAGGACTGGTTCAGCGAGATTCGCGCGCGGTATGAAAAGGAAAATTCGCGGCTCGTACCGCTTGCTTTCGATTGCGCCATCCGTGCTGAAAAGCCGATGCGCCTGACAGCCGAGGACGCGGACGGCCACCGCGTGACCGTCACCGGCGCAGTGCCCGAGGCGGCGCGCAGCCGCGCCGTCACCGCGGAAGAGGTCGAAACGCGCCTCAAGAAAACCGGCGGCACGGCGTTTTCGGCGGCGCAGTGCGCCGTCGCACTCGACGGCGGCCTCGCCGTCAGCGCGGGCGCGCTCAACGCCCTGCGCCGCGAAGCGCTCGCGCAGATGGAAGCGCAGCGCACCGCCGTGCCTGAGCGCCGCGCATTCGACTTTGTTCCGCCAACGACGGTCAAAAACAGCGCGGACAAGCCGCTCCTGACCGTTTCCATTCACAAGGCGGAGCAGTTGAGCGAGGCGCTCGTTTCGCTCGCTCCCGCGCGGGTGTATGTCCCCATTGAACTGCTGCCGCAGCTCGAGCTTGCGCCGTATCTCGGCAGGACGGAATTCTTCGCTGTGCTGCCGCGCATCTACCGCACGCAGGATGAGCCGATCTTGCGCGCGCTGCTCGAGGACGCCGCCAAAAAAGGCGTCACGGGCGTGTCGATCGCCAACCTCGGCCATCTCTCGCTCGTGCGCGGACTCAAGGTAACGCTGCACGGCGACTGGGCGCTGAATATCTACAACTCCGCCGCGCTTTCCTTCTGGAAGAAGGAAGGGCTTGCAAGCGCCTGCGCTTCCTTCGAGCTGCGCGACGCGCAGCTCCGCGATCTGAGCAAGTGCCTCCCGTGTGAGGCCATCGTCTACGGCCGTCTTCCCCTGATGATCACGGAAAACTGCCTGAATGCGAACGAGCTCGGCTGCCGATACTTTAAGGACCGGCCCGCGTCCGTGCCGTGCGACGGCGCGTGCGCAACTGCCCCGGAACTGACCGACCGGCGCGGCGAGCGCTTCCCCGTGCTGCGCGCATGGGGCTGCCGCAGCGAGATCGAGAACGGAAAAATTCTCTACCTCGCGGACAAGGCAAGCGACTGGCAGTCGCTTGGTTTCCGCTTTGCACAGCTCCGTTTCACGACGGAAAGCCCCGAGGAATGCGTGCGGATGCTGCGCGCGTACCGGGGCGAGGCGGTCGAAGCGCCGGAAAATATCACGCGCGGTCTCTTCTACCGCGGCACAGAATGAATCCTATTCGTAATTTTTCTTTTTGATTATACCATTTATTATCAATTTGTGAGGCAATATCATGGCAATCGTTTTGGCATCTCAGTCCCCGCGCCGGCAGGAGCTTTTGCAGCGCATCGGCGTGGAGGACTTCCGCACGCTCTCGCTCGACATCGACGAGAGCTATCCCGCAGGTCTTTCTCCCGAGGACACCGTGCGTTTCATCGCCGGGAAGAAATCCGAGGCCGCGGCCGCGCTCTGCGCGCCCGACGATCTCATCATCACGGCGGACACGATGGTCTTTCTCGGCAGCGACCGGCTCGGCAAGCCGCGCGATGAGGAGGACGCCTTCCGGATGCTGCGCGAGCTTGCGGGCAGCCGTCACACGGTCTGCACCGGCGTCAGCCTTCGCAGGGGCGCGCAGTACGAGTCCTTCGCCGTGTCGACGGGCGTTACCTTCCGCCGGGCATCGGACGACGAGATCCGCGCCTACATCAAAACCGGCGAACCGATGGACAAGGCCGGTTCCTACGGCGTGCAGAGCCGCGGCGCGCTCTTTGTTGAGCGCATCGACGGCGACTTTTTCAACGTCATGGGCCTTCCTGTCGAGCAGCTCGGCCTTGCGCTCGCGCGCTTCGGCGTGAAGCTGCTGTGACCTCTCCCCTGCCCTACGATCGAAAGGAGGGTAAGCCTTGAAAGAATTTTTCCGTCAGCACGGGCTGCGCATTCTGGCCGTCGCAGCGGCGGTCGCTGTGCTCTTGAGTGTGCTGACCTATTTTTCCTCCACCTCCTCGGTGCTGGAAAACATCGCGGGCGTGCTGACCTCGCCCTTCCGCGCCGCGGCCACCGCCGTGAGCGATTGGGCCGCCGACAAGCGGCAGTATTACGAGGATGTGACCGCCCTCAAGGAGGAAAACGCCGCGCTCAAAAAGGAGATCGCGGATCTGCGCGCCCAGCAGCGCCAGGCACAGGCGGACAGCGAGGAAAATAAGCTGTTCCGTAAGCTCCTGAAATTGCAGGAGCAGCGGCGCGACTTCACCTTCGTCTCCGCCGCGGTCCTTGCCCACGGCGAGAGCAACTGGACCTCGTCGCTATCGCTCAGCCACGGCACGGATTCCGACATTGCCGTGGGCGACTGCGTGGTGAGCGCCGAGGGCTATCTCGTCGGCGTCGTGTCCGAGGTCGGACTCAACTGGTCGACGGTGCTGACCGTCATCGACACGGACACCGAGCTCGGCGCGCGCATCTTCCGCACCGGGGAAACGGCCGTCGCCGAGGGCGACTTTTCCCTCATGGGCGAGGGAAAGCTCAAGCTCTCCTATCTCACCTCGGACGACGAGGTGCTCACGGGCGACCAGATCGTCACCTCGGGTCTCGGCGGTTACTATCCCAGCGGCCTTGTCATCGGCGCAGTCGAGTCGGTGCAGACCGGCGACGACGGCCTTGCCCGCTACGCCGTCCTCACCCCCATGGTCGACTTTGACGCGCTGACCGAGGTCTTCGTCATCGTCGACTACGATATCGTCGAATAAGGGGGCAGCGCATGAACGTAACGCAGACGACCGCCCTCAAATGGACATTTTACGCGCTCGCGGCGCTGCTGCTCTGCTTTTTCAAAAGGGTCCTGCTCGGCTCGGTGAGCGTTTGGGGCGTGCTCCCCTTTTTGCCGCCGGTGCTGCTCGCGGTCATGGCCTCGTTCGAGCAACCGAGATCCGCGGTGCTCTCGGGCATCGTGTTCGGCGCGCTGTGCGATCTTGTGCTGCCGGCAAGCCTTCCCTGCCTTTACACGCTCGCCTTCACCGCCGCCGCGCTGCTCATCTCCACGCTTTTGAGCAATCTCCTGCAGCAGGGCTTTGCCCGCGCGCTGCTCGCGACGGTGCTGGCTTTCCTTGTCACCGATCTTTTGCAGGCCCTTGCGCTGCTGCCGCGCAGCGGTATGAGCGCTCTCCCGCCGATGCTGCACCTCTTTGCGAAGGAAACGGCGCTCTCGTGCCTGCTGCTTCTGCCGAGCTACCCGCTGCTGCGCGCGGTGCACCGTCTCTTCGCCGACTGAAGTCCCGTTTTTCCCGTTTTTTCCTCTGTTTTCCCCACTCCGCTCGGAAAGGAGCGATCTTATGGACCCCAAACGCTTTACCCGCCGCCTCGTCGCGCTCGGCGCGGCGATGTTCCTCGTTGCGCTCGTCTTTGTCGTCACGCTCTTTGACGCGCAGATCGTCCACGGCGACGACTATCTCGCCAAATCCATCCGCACGAACGCCAAGGTCGAAACCGTCAAGGGCACGCGCGGCGTCATCACCGACCGCAACGGCAAGGTGCTCGTATCCAATCGCGCGGTCTACACGCTGAATTTCGACTTATCGCTCGTCTCGTCCGACGAGCTGAACGACGCGCTGCTGCGCCTCATCGAGCTGATGAACGCGCAGGGCGTCGAGATCCGGGATATTCTTCCCCTTTCGCAGGAGGCGCCCTACGTCTATGACACGGCAAAAGGCGGCGTCCGGGCGCTCGTCAAATACCTCGTCTCGCTCAAATGGATGGACGAAAAGAACGTGGACGAGGACGGCCTGCCCACGAGCATTACCGGCCCCGCGCTCTATCTGCGCCTTTGCAGCGAATACGGCGTCAGCGAAGCGCTGCCCGACGACACGGCGCGCACGCTCGTGGGACTGCGCTATGCGCTCGCCTCCGCCAGGCTGAACGGCTCGACGGTCTTTGAATTTGCGAGCGACGTGGACGTTGCGCTCATCTCGCTCATCAAGGACGGCTCCTACGCCGGCGTGCAGGTGGACACCTCCTCCGTGCGCGTTTACGAGACCGATTACGCCGCCCACGTGCTCGGCTACACCGGCAGCATCGAGGACTGGGACGATTACAAGGATAAGGACGGCTACACGCTTGCGAGCATCGTCGGCAAGTCCGGCGCGGAGAGCGCATTTGAAGAATACCTTCACGGCAGCGACGGCAAGCGCCTTGTGACCTTCAACGACTCCGGCAAGGTGACCGGCGAACTCTACTCCGTGGAGCCGAAGCCCGGCTCCACGGTGGCGCTGACCATTGATATCGACTTTCAGGAGGATGTGGAGCAGGCGCTGGAAAGCACCGTCACCGCGATGACAAAGGCCGACGGCATCGACCGCGGCGCGGCGGTCGCGGTCGTGCAGGTCGGCACGGGCGATGTGCTGGCGCTCGCGTCGTACCCCACCTATTCCCTCTCCACCTTCCGCGACGAGATCGCCGCGCTCACGAGCGACACGATGCAGCCGATGTGGAACCGCGCCACACAGGGCACCTACGCCCCCGGCTCGACCCTAAAGCCCCTCACGGCCATCGCCGCACTCGAGTCCGGCGCGACCACCGTGCGCGAAACGCTCTACGACTCGGGCAAGTGGGTCTATCCCGGCTACTCCGCGAGCTATACCTACTGCTGGAAGCGCAGCGGCCATGGGTCCCTCAACGTGCGCGGCGCGATCATGAATTCGTGCAACTACTATTTTGCCGAAATGGGCTACCGCATGGGTATGGACACCCTGCGCAAGTATTACGCGGACTTCGGCCTCGGCTCGCCGACGGGCATTGAGATCGGCGACGCCGCAGGCCGTCTCCCCTCCCAGAATGAGGGCGAGAACCTTGCGCCCTGGGCGGCCTTCGGCCAGGCAAACCAGCTCTATACGCCGCTCCAGCTCGCCAACTATATTGCGACGCTCTCCGGCGGCGGCGACCGCTACACGACGCACTTGCTCAAAAACGTGCGCGAGAGCGGCACGGGTGCGCTCGAATACGTCTACGACGCCGAGCCCGTGCAGACGATCGAGATGAGTGAGGAAAACCTCTCTGCTGTGCTTGCCGGTATGCACGACTTAGCCACTGATGGTGCGGTGTCCTCCTATTTTAAGGATTGTATCGTCGACGCCGCCGCCAAGACCGGCACCGTCCAGACCGGCGACACCAAAAACAACAACGGCGCGTTCGTCTGCTTCGCTCCCTACGACGACCCACAGATCGCCGCGGCCATCGTCATCGAAAAGGGCGGTACGGGCGCGGCGCTCGCTTCCACCGCCGTACAGGTGCTGAACGCCTACTTCTCCAACGCCTCCGCCAACACAACGGTGACGGGCGAAAACACTCTGCTTGGTTGAGCGCGCCGCAAGGCGCGCTTTTCCTTTTTCTCCGGGCCGCCTCGGGCGGCGGAAAGGAATATTATGTCAACTTATTGGTTTGACCCCCGCGACCACCACTGCAAGTCTCCCTTCGGCGCGGTGCCGTGCGGCACGCGCGTGCAGCTCTGCCTGCGGCCCGAAGCGGGCGCGGCGGTCACGCGCTGCGAGCTGCTCGCCCACGCGGAATTTGCCGATACCTGGACCGCGACCGAACTTTCCCCTGCGCAGGAATGCGGCAACGCGGTCTTTCGCGGGGAGTATTCTGCGCCGCGGGACGCGGACCTCGTGTGGTATCACTTTCGGCTCTTCTGGGCGGACGGCGGCACGAGCTGCTACGGGAAGGCCGGCCTCTGCGCGTGGGACACTGTGGAGCCGTGGCAGCTCACGGTCTACGATGACACGCACAAAACGCCCGAATGGTTCGGCCGCGGCGTGACGTATCAGATCTTCCCCGACCGCTTCTGCCGCGCGAAAAAGCGAGAGATTACGGGCCTTGTCGGGCCGCGCACGCTGCACGAGCGCTGGGATGAAGCCCCTGAATACCGCCCGAATGAACAGGGCGAGATCACTTGCAGCGACTTTTTTGGCGGCGACCTCGCGGGCATCACGGAAAAGCTCGACTATCTCGCCTCCCTCGGCGTGACGACGCTCTACCTCTGCCCGATCTTCGAAGCGTCCACCAACCACCGTTACGACACGGCCTGCTACGAGCGCATCGACCCGCTGCTCGGCGACGAGAAGGACTTTCGCACGCTCTGCGCGGAGGCAAAGAGGCGCGGCATCCGCGTGCTGCTCGACGGCGTCTTCAATCACACGGGGCGCAAGAGCGTCTATTTCAACGCGGACAGCTTTTACCCGACGCCCGGCGCGGCGCAGGGACCCAGGTCGCCCTACTACCGCTGGTACAGCTTCCACCCCTTCCCCGACGAGTACGACGCATGGTGGGGCATCAAGAACCTGCCCGCCGTCAACGAGACGGAGCAAAGTTATGTTGACTACATCATCGGGGGCGAACATTCCATCATCCGCCGCTGGCTGCGCGCGGGCGCGTCCGGCTGGCGGCTGGACGTTGCCGACGAACTGCCCGACGAATTCATCGCGCGCATCCGTCGTGCCATTGAGGAGGAACGCCCCGACGGTTACCTCCTTGGCGAGGTCTGGGAGGACGGCACGACGAAGGTCGCCTACTCCAAGCGCCGCAAGTACCTGCTGGGGCGCGAAACGCACGGCCTCATGAACTACCCCTTCCGCACGGCCTTGCTCGATTTCCTGCGCGACGGCGACGCCGCGGATTTCCGTGAGCGCATGGAAGAATTGCGCGAGCATTATCCCGCGCCCGCCTTTTACGGCGCGATGAACTTCCTCTCCACGCACGACACGCCAAGGCTTTTGACCCTTCTGGGCCATGGGGGTAACGCGCCCGCGACGCGCGATGAACGCGCGGCCTATCGGCTCAGCGACGAGGAGCTTGTACGCGGCACGGCGCTCTTGAAGCTCGCGGCGCTCATCCTCTATACCTTCCCCGGCTCGCCGATGCTCTACTACGGCGACGAGGCCGGGATGCAGGGCTTTGAAGACCCGTTCAACCGAGGCCCTTACCCTTGGGGACACGAGGACGCGGCGCTCCTGCGCTATTTCCGGCAGCTCGGCGCGCTGCGAAAGGCGCACGAGGCCTTGCAGTGCGGCACGATCGACTACTGCGCGGCGCAGGGGCGCGTGCTGGCCTTCCGCCGCGCATCGAACAGCGAAAAATGCATCACGGCGGTCAACGCGGGCGGAGAGCCCGCCTCCCTCACTCTGCCGTGGGATGCACCCCTGGCGCAGGACGCGCTCACGTGCCAATCCTTCTTCTGCTGCGACGGCTTGCTCCGTCTGACGCTCGAGCCTTACGGCGCGGTGCTGCTCGTCGCGCCGGAAAACTGAGCTCTTGTTTCACGTGAAACACTGTTTTGAACGCCATGGTAAAGGCCAATGCCTTTACCATGGCGTTTTCGCGTCCCGTCCCCCATTCCCCCGTGATCTGCCATATCCCCGCACAAAGCAGACGTAAAGGGCCGCGCCTTGTCATGTTTCACGTGAAACAAATTTCGTAAAATTGCTCGTTTTCTGTTGAAATCGAACGGGTTTGTGTTATACTAAGCAAGAATGAAAATGGTTATTTCTATCCGGAACTAAGGTAGGTGTTCTTTTGGCTAAGATCGTTGCGATCGTCAATCAGAAGGGCGGCGTCGGCAAGACGACGACCTGCGTGAATCTGACGTCATCATTGAAAGAAAAGGGAAAGCGCGTCCTGCTGTGCGATTTTGACCCGCAGGCCAACTCCACCTCCGGTATGGGCGTGGACAAAACCAGCGCGCGCAGCGTATACGATGTGCTCATCAACGGCGCGGATGTGACGGCCAGCGTCTCGCACACGCGCTACGGCGATGTGCTGCCGTCTTCCAAGGCGCTCGCGGGCGCGGGCATCGAGATGATCGACCGCCCGAACCGCGAATTCCTGCTCAAGCAGGCGCTCGACGTCCTCTCCCCCAACTATGACTTCATCCTCATCGACTGCCCGCCCTCGCTCGAACTGCTGACGGTCAACGCCCTCTGCGCGGCAAATTCGCTCATCGTGCCCGTGCAGGGCGAGTACTTCGCCCTCGAGGGGCTTTCCGACCTGATGCATACCGTGCGCATGGTGCGCCGCAACCTCAACCCCGGCCTTGAGCTGGAGGGCGTGCTGCTGACGATGTTCGACGGGCGCACGAATCTTGCGCTCCAGGTCGCCGAAGAGGTCAAGCGCTACTTTCCCGGCAAGGTGTACGCGACGGTTATCCCCCGCAACGTCCGTCTTTCCGAAGCGCCGAGCCATGGCAAGCCCATCAACTACTACGACCGTGTCTCGCGCGGCGCGGAGGCCTACAGCAACCTCGCCAATGAGTTTTTGAAGCAGAACAAATGATACATTAAAATATAAAGGGCATTTTCCGCCCTTTCACCCCCGCAGAAAGGAGATGTTCCCATGGCAAACGCAAACCGAGGGCTCGGCAAGGGTCTGGGCGCGCTGCTGGGCGACGCCGCCCTGCACGCCGACACATCCGACAGCCTCTACCTCCCCATTTCCAAGATCGAGCCCTACGCCAATCAGCCGCGCCATCACTTTGACGAAGACGCTTTGCAGGACCTTGCGGATTCCATCCGCGAGCACGGCATCATCCAGCCGCTGACGGTCCGCCGCCTTTCTTCCGGCTACTATCAGATCATCGCCGGCGAGCGCCGCTGGCGCGCCGCGCGCATCGCAGGCCTGCACGAGGTCCCCGCCATCGTCATCGAGGCGGACGACCGCAAAATGACCGAACTTTCGCTCATTGAAAACCTACAGCGCGAGGACCTCGACCCCATCGAAGAGGCCGAGGGCTACAAAACGCTGATGGACAGCTACCAGCTCACGCAGGAGGAGGCCGCCGAGCGCGTGGGCAAGTCCCGCTCCGCTGTGGCAAACAGCCTGCGGCTGCTGGGTCTCTGCCCGGAGGTGCGCGAAATGCTGCAAAACGGCGCGTTTTCCGGCGGCCATGCCCGCGCGCTGCTGCCGCTCAAGGCAGAGCTCCAGCTTGAGGCTGCAAAGCTCGTCGCCGCACAGGGGCTGAGCGTCCGCCAGACGGAGGCGCTCGCCAAGCGCCTTGGCAGCACGAAGGAAGAAAAAAAGCGCACGAACGAGGAGATCATGGCCGAAAGCTACGGCCGCCTTGCCGCGCAGGAGCTGAGCGACAAGATCGGCCGCACCTGCCGCATCGTGTCCGGCAAGAAAAAGGGCCGCATTGAGCTCGACTATTACGGCATCGACGACTTAAACGATCTGCTCGAAGCGCTCGCCGCCATCAAACGCAGAAAGAACGGAGGCGAATAACCATGTCCGATTTGATTCACGAGGGCCCCAAGGACCCGAATAAGCCGCCCGTGCCCGGCGAAGAAAAGCCCACCACCGAGCGCGAGCGCATGAAAAAAGTATATACTTACGTTGCGATCCTCTTCACCGTGGCATTTTTGCTGATTTTATGGACATTTCTCATGAATCAGCGCAGCATCAACGAGATCAAGGACGGCAACACCGCCCTGCAAAGCACCTTACAGCAGAACGACTCGCTCGAAGCGCACATCGCTGAGCTTGAAGAGCAGCTTGCGACCGCGGAAGAGGACAAAAAGGCGCTCGACGAGACCGTCGGCGTGCAGTCCAACCAACTGCGCGCGCTCGATTGGCTGCTTGAGATCGAAAACGCCTACAACACCGGCGATCTCAACGCCGCGAAAGACAACATCCGCTCATTCGAGGAGACCGGCACGGTGGAATTCCTGCCCAAGGAGCCGCTGCGTACCGGTATCACCGGCGACGACGCCCCCTCCCCCGCCGCGCGCTACCAGTCCATAGTGGACAAGCTGTTTCCGGACGGCGTAAAATAAGAAGTCAAATGGTCATTCACTTTACAACGATAACGAGGTAAATCATTATGCTGGATATGAAATTCCTGCGGGAAAATCCCGATCTGGTCAAGGAAAACATCAAGAAGAAGTTCCAGGACGAAAAGCTCCCCCTCGTTGACGAGGTCATCGAGCTCGACGCCAAGAACCGTGCCGCCATCACCAAGGCGAGCGAGCTGCGCGCCAGCCGCAACGCCCTCTCGAAGCAGATCGGCATGCTGATGGGTCAGGCGAAGAAGGACCCGAGCAAGCTCGAAGAAGCCGAAAAGATCAAGGCGACCGTCAAGGCGAACGCCGACCGCCTGGCCGAGCTTGAAAAGCTCGAAGAGGAGTATGAGCAGAAGATCCACAAGATCATGCTGCTGATCCCGAACATCATCGACCCCAGCGTCCCCATCGGCCCGGACGACAGCTGCAATGTCGAGGTCGAGCGTTTCGGCGAGCCGAAGGTCCCCGATTTTGAAATTCCCTACCACACGCAGATCATGGAGAGCTTTGACGGCGTCGACATGGACGCCGCGGGCCGCGTCTCCGGCGCGGGCTTCTACTACCTGCTCGGCGACATCGCGCGCCTGCACGAGGGCGTGCTCGCTTACGCGCGCGACTTTATGATCGACAAGGGCTTCACATTCTGCATCCCGCCGTTCATGATCCACGGCAACGTGGTCGAGGGCGTCATGAGCCAGAACGACATGGACGCCATGATGTACAAAATCGAGGGCGAGGACCTCTACCTCATCGGCACGAGCGAGCATTCGATGGTCGGCCGCTTCATCGGCGAAATTCTGCCCGAGAGCAGCCTTCCTCAGACGCTCACGTCCTACTCCCCCTGCTTCCGCAAGGAGAAGGGCTCGCACGGCATCGAGGAGCGCGGCGTTTACCGCATCCACCAGTTTGAAAAGCAGGAGATGATCGTCGTCTGCAAGCCCGAGGACAGCATGGACTGGTACAACAGAATGTGGAAGTGGAGCGTCGAGCTGTTCCGCTCGATGGACATTCCCGTCCGCCAGCTCGAGTGCTGCTCCGGCGACCTCGCCGACCTCAAGGTCAAGTCCTGCGACATCGAGGCCTGGTCCCCGCGCCAGAAGAAGTATTTCGAGGTCTGCTCCTGCTCGAACCTCGGTGACGCGCAGGCCCGCCGCCTGAAAATTCGCGTCAAGGGCGAGGACGGCAAGATGTACCTGCCCCACACGCTCAACAACACCGTTGTCGCGCCCCCGCGTATGCTCATCGCCTTCCTCGAGAACAATCTTCAGGCCGACGGCAGCGTGCTGATCCCCGCGGTGCTCCAGCCCTACATGGGCGGCAAGACCGTGCTCACGCCGAAAAAGTGATCTCTTATAGTAATATTTTCATTATTTTATACGATCAGTTGTCGTATTTCCCCTCAAATCCCGCCAAAGGAGCCTTCTGAATGAAGAAGTTTTTTGAAGAGTTCAAGGCCTTTGCCATGCGCGGCAACGTGCTCGATATGGCCGTCGGCGTCGTCATCGGCGGCGCGTTCGGCAAGATCACGACCTCGCTCGTGGGCGATATCATCATGCCGCTCATCTCCATGCTGACCGGCGGCGTCGACTTCTCCGCGTGGAAGTGGGTGCTCAAGGAAGCCGTCATGGAGGGCGCGGAGGTCGTCACGCCCGAAGTCGCCGTCAACTACGGCAATCTCATCGCCGTCATTCTCGACTTCATCATCATCGCCTTCGCTGTGTTCTGCATGGTCAAGGCCGTGAACAAGATGCACGAAAAGCTCACGAAGAGCGCGGAGCCTGAGCCCAAAAAAGAGCCCGAGCCGACGAAGGAAGAGCTTCTGCTTGCCGAGATCCGCGACCTTTTGAAGGAGCAGAGCAAATGAACGAGCTTCTCTTGCAGGGACTTTCTGAGCTGGGGCTGGATGTAAGCCGGGCGGAAACGCTCGAGCGCTTCTCCTCCCTGCTGCTGGAAAAGAACGAGGTGATGAACCTCACGGCCATCACAGAGCCCAACGCCGTCGCGCAGCTCCACCTGCTCGACAGCGCGGCGCTGCTGCCATTTGTCGATCTGACGGGTAAAACCGTCGTCGACGTCGGCACCGGCGCGGGCTTCCCCGGGATGCCGCTGCGCATTCTGAAGGATGACTTCGACCTCACGCTGCTCGACTCGCTCGGCAAGCGCGTCAAGTGGCTGCAAGAGGTCTGTGACGAGCTGCAATTAAAGCGCGTTGACTGCGTGCACGCGCGGGCGGAGGAATTCGCCATGCAGCACCGCGAGCAGTTCGACATCGCCACCTCGCGCGCCGTCGCGCAGCTCTCGATCTTATCCGAGCTGTGCCTGCCGCTCGTCAAGGTCGGCGGACAGTTCGCCGCGATGAAGAGCGTCGACACCGAGGACGAGATCACCGCAGCGAAGAGCGCCATCAGGACACTCGGCGGCCGCATCGCCAAGGTCGAGGATTACAAGATCCCCACGAGCGATGTTGTCCACCGCCTCGTCCTCATCGAAAAGGTCTCCCCCACCCCGCGTGCCTACCCGCGCGCCTTCGCCAAGATCAAAAAGGCCCCGCTGTAATTTGTTAAATCCGCAAAAAGGAGGTATGAGCCTTGTCTCAGGTCATTGCCGTCGTGTCCGGCAAGGGCGGCACGGGAAAAACTTCATTCACGACGCTCACCGGCATGGCGCTCGCGCAGCTCGGCAAAAAGACGCTGCTGCTCGACTGTGATATCGGCCTGCGCAACCTCGACCTCTACCTCGGCGTATCGGACCGCGCGCTCATGGACTTTACGGACGTCATCTCCGGCCGCACGTCGCTCGCGCAGGCCGTCGTGCGCCATCCGCTCTACCCGAATCTGTATCTGCTCACCGCGCCTGTGAGCTTCGGCACGCGTCTTCCCAGCAGGCGCGAAATGCAGCGGCTCATTGACGAGATCCGCCGCTACTTCGACTTCTGCCTCATCGACGCCGCCGCCGGCATCGGCGAGGCCTTCTCGCTTGCCACCTGCTGCGCCGACCGCGCCGTGGTCGTCACCACGAACGACCCCTCCAGCCTGCGCGACGCGCAGCGCACCGTGATGGAGCTGCACCGCTTCCCGAGCGGGCATCTGCACCTTGTCGTCAACCGCGTGCGGCGTCGGCTGCTGCAATCGCTCCACACCACCATCGACGACGCCATCGACGCGGCGGGCCTTCCGCTGCTCGGCGTCATTCCCGAAGACGAGAACGTCTCGGCCGTGCTGGGCCGCGGGCTCAGCTATACGCTCAAATACCGCTCCGGCGCCATCTGCGCCTGCGAAAACATCGCCCGCCGCCTGTGCGGTGAACGCGTGCGCCTGATGCGGCTGTAGCACCGGCCCGCAAAGGCAAACACCGCTTTTCCGCAGCAAGGCCCCGCCCCAAAAGCCTGCTTGCCCTTGCCGACCGACGAGACGCCGCTGAAATAGAAAATTTCACACCAGAAAGGACTGTAACAAAATATGAACATTGCCCTCATGGCACACGACAACAAAAAGGAACTGATGGTCCAGTTCTGCACGGCTTACGCCGGCATCCTGTCCCGTCACACCCTTTGCGCCACCAGCGTGACCGGTAAGATGGTCAGCGAGGCGAGCGGGCTTCCGATCCACCTGTTCATGGCGCGTATCCACGGCGGCGCGGAACAGATCGGCGCGCGCATCGCCTACAACGAGATCGATATGGTCCTCTTCTTCTGCGACCCGAGCAACCCGCAGTACAACGACAGCCTGACCTATATCACCAAGCTCTGCGACCAGAACAACATCCCCTTCGCCACCAACCTCGCCACCGCCGAAATGCTCATCATGGGTCTTTCCCGCGGCGACCTCGACTGGCGCGATATCGTCAATCCGAAGACCAAGCCCTTCACCACCTGAGCGCAAAACCGGGCATTTTCAAATACAGTTAGTAATTTTAATTTATCAATATACAATTAGGAGTGGATTTTACCATGATGCAATCCCGTACACACAACTGCGGCGAGCTTCGCGCGCAGAATGCCGGTGAGCACGTCAAGCTCGTCGGCTGGATGGAGAACGTCCGCGAGGTCGGCGGCAGCCTTGCCTTCGTCGTGCTGCGCGACTTCTACGGCACGACGCAGATCGTCGTCGAAACGAGCGAGCTGCTCGCCCAGATCAAGGGCTACAACAAAGAGAGCACCATCTCCGTTGAGGGCACCGTGCGCGAGCGCGCGAGCAAGAACCCCAACCAGCCCACCGGCGACATTGAGGTCGTGCCCGAGAAGATCGAGCTGCTCGGCCGCTGCCGCTACAACTCCCTGCCGTTCGAGATCAACCGCAGCCGCGAGGCGGACGAGACGCAGCGCCTCAAGTACCGCTATCTCGACCTGCGCAACCCCGCCGTCAAGAAGAACATCATCCTGCGCTGCAACGTCATCGCCGCGCTGCGCAAGGCCATGATGGAGCACGACTTCCTTGAGATCACCACCCCCATCCTGACGGCCTCCTCCCCCGAAGGCGCGCGCGACTACCTCGTCCCCGCCCGCAAGCACCCCGGTAAGTTCTATGCCCTGCCGCAGGCGCCCCAGCAGTTCAAGCAGCTTTTGATGACCTCCGGCTTTGACCGCTACTTCCAGATCGCGCCGTGCTTCCGCGATGAGGACGCGCGCGGCGACCGCAGCCCCGGCGAATTCTACCAGCTTGATATGGAGATGGCGTTTGCCTCGCAGGAGGATGTTTTCGCCGTCTGCGAGGACGTTCTGCCCCCGATCTTTGCCAAGTTCGGCACGTATGACATCGCATCCCAGCCCCCCTTCCGCCGCATCAAGTATCTCGACGCGCTCGAGATCTACGGCAGCGACAAGCCGGATCTGCGCATCGACCTGACCGCGACGAACGTCTCCTCCCTCTTTGAAAACAGCGCCTTTGAGGTGCTTGCAAACAAGACCGTCAAGGCCGTCGCCGTTTCAAACTGCTCGCTCACGCGCAAGCAGATCGACAAGCTCCTCACCGACTGCGAGGTGCAGGCCGGCGCGAAGGGCTACTGGTTCAAGGTCGACGAAAAGGGCGACCTTGCCGGTGGCATCGCAAAGTTTATCGACAAGGAAGCCGCCGCCAAGCTCCTGCCGCTCGAGCCCAACACGCTCGTGCTCGTCGCGGGCGGCGAGCTTGCCACCAAGCTCGTCGGCGTGATGATCAAGACCTTCGGCCCTGCGTGCGAGGGCCACATGGACAAGGAGCGCTACGAGTTCTGCTGGATCGTCGACTTCCCGATGTACGAGATCGGCGACGAAAGCGGCGAGCTCGAGTTCTGCCACAACCCGTTCTCCATGCCCGCCGGCGGCCTCGACGTGCTGCTCAAGGCCGAGCGCGGCGAGATCGACCCGCTGACCATCACCGCCGACCAGTACGACCTTGTCTGCAACGGCGTGGAGCTCTCCTCCGGCGCGGTCCGTAACCACGACCCTGAGATCATGATCAAGGCCTTCGAGCTCGTCCGCCTCGGCGAAGAGGACGTGAAGGCCAAGTTCCCCGCCATGTACAACGCCTTCTGCTACGGCGCGCCCCCGCACGCCGGTATCGCCCCGGGCGTCGACCGCATGGTGATGCTGCTCGCCGGTGAAGATTCCATCCGCGAGATCATTCCCTTCCCGATGAACAAGAACGCCCAGGATATCATGATGGGCGCACCCAGCGAGGTGACGCAGAAGCAGCTCGACGAGCTGCACATCGCCGTCACCGCACACGAAGAGGAATAAAACAGGATTCCCCTGCAGGGGACGCAATAAGGGAGGGGTATCTCTTTTTCAAAAAGAGATACCCCTCCCTTAGACCCACCCAGAGAAAATTGCATTGGCAGTCTCAAGCTCGAAGAAGTGCGGCGCCTGGGGAGTAGAAGTGCCCTGCGTGGCGGCATTGCTGCGCTCGCTGCCATTGTTGTTGCGATACGATTTGCCTCTGCTTCTTGCATCCGCTGCCGCTCTCGAATCTGAGCGCAGGTGCGGTGTAATCACCTTCTACCGATAGTGCAAACAACGCGGCGAGCGAAGCAATGCCGCCCCGGTAGGCACCTGCAAGGCTGATAAAATCCAAAGTAGACGGAGATTGCGTAAGACTGCCGACACGCAGGCAGAGCGGCAGCGGGTAGTAGAAGTACACCAAATCGTTTAGATACAAAAAACAGCAGGCACCCGATTCCGCAGGCTGAGCAGCTCTTCAAGCGCCCGACTGCCAATGCGGGGGTCGAGGGGGACTCCCCTCGCCTTTCTCTGGGGGATCTAAAGGGGGTATTCTCTTCGGAAAGAGAATACCCCCTTTTATTCGCGTCCCTGCACGGTGCAGGGATTTTCCCCACATGGTGTGGGGTCTTTTCACCTTTTTCCGAAAAAGGGAAATCAGAACCCAAACCCACCGAGGCCGAGGCCGCTGGTGAGCGCGTTCATCTTGCCGTCCATCGCCTCTTCAGCCTGACGGAGCGCTTCGTTCACGGCAGAGAGGATGAGGTCCTGGAGCATCTCCACGTCCTCGGGGTCGACTGCCTCGGGCTTGATGGTGATTCCCGTGACCTCCTTCTTGCCGTTGACCTCGGCGCTGACGACACCGCCGCCGACGCTCGCCGAGAAGGTCTTTTCCTCGACCTCCTGCTGCGCCTTCTGCATATCCTCCTGCATCTTCATGATCTGCTGCTGCATCTGCTGCTGCTTGAGTGCCTGGCCGCTGCCGTTGGAAAAGCCGCGGCGTGCGCTGTAACCCTTTGCCATAACTGTTGTCTCCTTTTTTATTTTACTGTAAAATTGTCGAATTTACTGCCCATGCGCAGGAGGTCCTGCATCCTGTCGCGCTTTTTCGCGCCGGGACGAGGTCCCACAAGGAAGTGCACGCGGATCTCCTGCCCCACGGCACGGGACGTGACCTCCTGCAAAACGTCGATGACGACCTGCTGGTCGAGCATCGCCTTCTGCACCTCCGTCGTGCAGTAGACGGTGAGAAGCCCGTCCTTTACCTCGCCCTGCGCGGTGCCGATGAAGGCGCGCTTATCGGGCGTCAGGCGGTTTTTGTAGCTTTCCATGAGCTGATAGAAGGTATCGTCGTCCGCGGCGCTGTCTGCCGATAGCGGCGCGGCAGGCTCTTCTGCCTTCGGCGCGCTGACGGTCTCCGGCGCGCGTTCCGTCTTCGGTGCGCTCTCAACCGGTTCGCCGTAGGGCGGGGGCGCGTCGTAATCGTCGGGCAGGGGCGGCTCGTCCCACGGGGGGCTCTCCTCCGTCGGCGCCTGCGGCGCGTCGGGAGCAGCCTTCGGAACAGGGGCTGCCTGCGGCGCAGACACCTTTGCCGGGGCTGTGGCGGGCGCAGGCGCGCTCGCAGGGTTTCGGGCCGCAAACTGTACGCCCGCGGCGATCTGCTCCTCCAAACGCGCGATACGCGCGTTCAGCGCGGTAAGATCGCCTGAGAGCGTCTCGTCGCAGAGCTTCAGGATGCACAGCTCGGCGTCCGTGCGCCGGTTCACGCTGAACTGGAGCTGCGCCGCCGTCTCCTGTAAGATCGTGCACAGCTGGATAAAGCGCGCGCTCGTCCCCTTCCCGCACAGGCTCGCAAGCGTCGCGGCATCATAGGCGCCGCTGAGCAGGCTCTCTCCGCCCTCCCCCGCCGTTGCGCGGATGAGCAGCTCGCGCGCAAGAGTCGAGAGCTCGCCGAGCACCGCGCCGACATCCTTGCCGCCGTCGTAGAGCTTGCCGAGCAGCGCGAGCGCGCCGCGCGTGTCGCGCGTCAAGATCAGCGACATGAGCTGTGCGGTCTGCACGTTTCCGGCCAAACCCAGCGCGTCGAGCACGGCGTTCGCGTCGATCGCGCCGCCCACAGCGGCGCACTGGTCGAGAAGGCTCAGCGCATCGCGCAGCGCTCCGTCGGACAGGCGGGCAAGCAGCGCCGCGCCGTCCTCTTTGAGGTCGATATGCTCCTGCCCCGCGATGTAATTCAGGCGCGAGACGATATCCTGCGGCAAAATGCGGCGAAAGGCAAAGCGCTGGCAGCGCGACAAAATCGTCGCGGGCACCTTGTGCAGCTCCGTCGTCGCCAGAATGAACATCAGATGCTCGGGCGGCTCCTCTAAGATCTTGAGCAGCGCGTTGAACGCGGGCGTCGAGAGCATATGGACCTCGTCGACGATATACACGCGCTTTTTCACCTGTGCGGGGGAATAGATGGCCTCGTCGCGCAGCGCGCGCACACTGTCCACGCCGTTGTTGGACGCCGCGTCCAACTCGACCACATCCAGCAGCCGCCCGCTCTCGATACCGAGACAGCTCGGGCAGCGGTTGCAGGGGTTGCCGTTTTCCGGGTGCTCGCAGTTGACCGCGCGCGCAAGGATCTTGGCGCAGGTCGTCTTGCCCGTACCGCGCGTGCCGGTGAAGAGGTAGGCGTGCGACAGCCGCCCCTCGGCCACCTGGCGCTGCAAGGTCTCGGTGATGTGCTCCTGGCCGACCACGTCGGCAAAGGTCTTGGGACGCCACTTGCGGTAAAGCGCCTGATACATCCGCAGCCCTCCCTTTTTTGATAAAAATACTCCTTCGCATACAGCTGCGGGACCGGTGTCCTTGCGGCACATGGATGGTCCCGCTTAATGCTGCTCGGTTCCCCGCCTGACATGGTTCGCAGGTATCCATTGCGCAAGACCGGTTCCGCAGCTGTACGCGGAGGAGTGATTGAACAGATGATATTCTACTATACTTTCAAAAAAATATCAACAGAAAAATGAAAAAGGGGCTTCACAAATCGAAAAAAGTGTGTTATGATAATCCGCGCTGGGAGACCGGCGTTATATTTGGGCCTGTAGCTCAGTTGGGAGAGCGTACGGTTCGCATCCGTAAGGTCGTGGGTTCGAATCCCTTCAGGTCCACCAAAGAAAAAAGTCACGACGATGTCGTGGCTTTTTTCTTTGGGTTCCGCTTGGCACAGCGGCACTTCCCCCTCCGGCGATTGAAATGCTCGGCGAAATGAATTCGCCCCGCGCCAAGGTTTTTTGCCTTCGGCAAAACACTTGTGACCCACCACTCGGCGCGGCCGCCGGAAGGCGGCATTTATCGTGTTCTGATATGACAAAAAGGAAGAGACAGCCGTTGGTCGTCTCTTCCTTTTTGGCCCGCGGGCTTACAAATCGGGACTTACCGGTCCCATCCCATTACGAATTCTTTTTCCCCTGTCTCGTCGTCTACGTTTTCAGATCGAATGCTGAATTTCTCTCTCAGGTAAAATCGAATCGCTTTCTTATTTTTCTGGTAAACGCACAAACTTAATGTCGGCTTGACTCTCTTCACATGATCCAACAGCTGTTTTCCGATCCCCTTTGATTGGTCTGCTTCTTTCACAAAAATACCTTCGATGTAATTATCGTTCAAGCCAATGAAGCCGTTGATCTGCTTTGTGCTGTCATCTTCATGCACATATATTTCTGCATGAGGGAGCATTTCTCTCACCATGCCGCAGTTGGTGCGCCAGTAATCAGGCAATATGAAACAATGTGCCTGAATATTCGTATCCAACCATATTTGCATCACTGCGCCGATATCGCGCTCGGTATATCGCCTTATCATTTCATCATCTCCATCAAATTTCGGATCGATCGCTGCATTCAGAATATTTTCCCGAAAGCAGGAAGCACCGCCAATGGCGGTGCTTTTCGTTTTTTGATCACTTTGCCGCGGTCCTGTTCGGGCTCTGCTCCAGCGCGCGCTTGACGACGCACAGATGGTCGGTGCAGGCAGCGCAGGTCAAAAAGGCGTTCGTCTCCTCGCAGAAGCGCTCGGGGTGGCGGTGGTACGTGACCTCCCACGCGGCGGTGCACACCAGCGCCAGCGCAACAAGGCTCCAGGAATAAACGCTCGGCACAAAAATGAGCGGCGTGACCGTCATGATCGTGCCCCAGGCAAAGATGCGGCAGGTCACGCAGCATTTGTTTTTCATAAAGAGCTTCTGGAACGGACAGTAGAACACGATGCAGATCACATCGCAGAGATAGTAGAGCACCGTGAGCAGCAGCATCTCCGGCACGCCGAAGATGCCCTTGTAGTAGAGCGCCGCGAAGATGAGATTCGGAATGGCCCAGATAATCGCCACGCGCGTGGCGCCGAGATCGAGCTTTTTGAGCTTCGTGCGCAGGAAAAAGTCGTCGACCACGGTCTCCACCCGCTCGAATGTGGCGGAAAACTGCTTGCGGCAGCCCCTTGACACGCGCGAGCGCGGCGAGAGCTGCAAGGCGAACGATGCCGCCAAGATCACCCAGAGGATATTGACCGGCGAGAGGACGCTGTACCGCGCCGTAAAATCCAGCGCCGCGCGGTTTTTGAAGTAGCCGGACAGGGCAACGAGCATCACGCCCAGCCGGAAGAAGAAGCGCAGCAGATAACTGCGGAACATATTGATCGTTTTGTGCATGGTACGTGCTTGTGTAAGGCCTCCTAAGAAACATGGATATGCTGTGCGAGCACCTTATGCAGGAGCTCCGCTTCGATGGGCTTGGAGAGGTGGTAGTTCATGCCCGCCTCGATCGTGCGCTCTCCACCGCGATGCTGCCGCCCTCGGGCGTAAATTTCGCGGCGTTTGACAACAGGTTGAAGGATATCTGGTTGAAGCGCAGGCGGTCGGTGCGGATGCAGGGCGTCTCAGGGCGTCTCGGTATGAATGGTCATCATAAAATCGATGTGCTTTTCCTCCATCAGCGGGCGGATGATGGTGTTGATGCCCTCGACGAACTCCTCGACGTGGTACACGTCCTCCTTGAGCGTCAGCTCGCCGTTTTCGATCTTCGACATATCGAGGATATCGTTGATGAGGCCGAGCAGGAAATTGCTGGACGTTTCGATGCTGTGAAGGTAGGAATGCACCTTCTTCGCGTCCTCCTCTTCCTCGGCAAGGCGCGTCAGGCCGATGATGGCGTTCATCGGCGTGCGGATATCGTGCGACATCCGCGAGAGGAACTCCGATTTTGCCTGCGCAGCGGATTCTGCCTTTTCCGCAATGACCTTGAGTTCTGCGTTCTTGCGGTCGATCTCGCCGTAGAGCTCGCTGCGGCGCTGCTCCTCGACCGTGAAATCACACCAGACATACACGAGCGCATAGCTCGCGTTGATGACGAGCCAGCCGGGATTGGCGAGCTGGATCCAGATGAACGCGGCTGTGGTGGCAAAAAGAGGATGAGCAGCACCGCGTTCGAGCGCGGGGCGATGCGCTTCTAGTGCCCCAGCGCCTGCAAGAGGCCCACGGCGGAGTAAAACATGATAAAGCCGACACCGACGGGCATGAAGAGCGCGCCGCGCGAATACTGCATATCGCTCGTCAGATGGAAAAACCACTCCGTATGCGGATTGGTGATGGCAAGGAGCGCATAGATGATATAGGGCAGCGTGATCGCCACGATGCCGCGCAGGATCACGCGCTACGGCGCGGCGCGGTGGATGAGCACATACTCGTAGCACACCCACACCGCCGCCAGCAGCGGCATACTGGCCACATAGAGCGTCATCGCATACTCATACATCCACCACTCGGTGCTCCGATTCTTCGCAAGCGAGGAAACGATATCAATGATCACATTGACGATGCTGAGCAGCAGCAGCAGCAGCACAATGAAGAAGGCATTCCCCTGCCGGTCCCGCTTGCGGGCGTGCTCCGGGCTCTCCTTGATGAACATGATGAGGAAAAATTGCCAGTACAAAATAGTCGGTCTCTACGTGCCACACAAGCGTTTTCTCCCGTTTTTATCCCGCAGCGCTCCGTCTCTCCGGCTGCGGCAATTCCTTCACATAATCCCTGCTGTTTCTATTTTATCTTAACACAATCTTCCTGAATTGCAACGATTTTCCCGATTTTTATTCACGCATCGCGCAAAAAAGAGCACTCGCATGAGTGCTCTTTTTTCACATGAAGTTGGCAAAGATCGACGCGCCGACCACCGTGAGAAGGCCCGCCACGACGATCGAGAGGCTGCTCATCGCGCCCTCGACCTCGCCGATCTCGAGCGCCTTGGCCGTGCCCAGCGCGTGCGCGGCCGAGCCAATGCTCACGCCCTTGGCGATGGGGTCGGTGATGCGGAACAGGCGGCACACCGCCACAGCGACAACATTGCCGAAAATGCCGGTAATGATGATCATGGCGACCGTCAGCGTCACGTAGCCGCCGAGCTCTTCGGAAACGCCCATGCCGATGGCCGTCGTGATGGACTTAGGCAGAAGCGTCACGTATTCCTCGTGTGTAAGATGAAAGAGCCTGCTCATCACGAGCACGCTGCAAAGCGTCGTGATCACGCCGGAGAAAATGCCTGCAAAGATGGCCTTCCAGTTGCTCTTCAAAAGCGCGAGCTTTTCATACAGCGGCACGGCGAGGCACACGGTCGCGGGGGTCAGGAGATAGCTCAAATACTTCGCGCCCTCGTAATACACGTCGTAGTCGATGTGCGCGGTCAAAAGCACCACGACGGTCACGATAACGGAGATGAGCAGCGGGTTAAAAAGCGCGAATTTGAATTTCTTCTGCAGCAGCACGCCGATGCCGTAGGCAAGCAGGCTCACCGAGACGCCGAAAAAGACGGACTGTTCAAAAAAGCTCATTTCTGCTCCGCCCCCTTCTTCCCCTTGCGCAGCACGCCCTGCGTCACAAGGCCGGACACGGCCATCACGACGATGGTGGTCACGACCGCAATGACGATATAGGCAAGCAGGTTTGCCCGGATCACGTCCCACGAGGCCATCAGCCCCACGGCGGGCGGGATGAACATGATGGGCATGATCTCGATGAGAAAGCAGGCCGTATCGTGCACGTCGTCCAGCTTGATCAGGCCCGTGACAAGGCACAGGAACATCAGCACAAGGCCGTAGATGCTCGCAGGGACCGGCAGCGGCAGCAGAAAATTGAGCAGCTCGCCCACGAGCGAAACGAGCAGAATGATGCCGAATTGTTTGACGTATTTCATGATTTTTCCCTTCTTTGCGTGGTACTGCTCATTGTACGGCGCGAAAAAAGGGCTGTCAATCGACGAAGCGGCGGAATCCCCGCCCCATGGCGCGCGTTCCTTTGGCAAGCTGTATAAAGGTTCCGTTCAGAAGGAAATTTTCCGCGTTTTTATGCCGGTGTGCACCCAAAAGAGTTAAGACACCCGTATAACAGGTGTCTTGCTCCGCCCTGATCGAATATCCCGATCTTCTGCTCTCACATCTAACGATATAAACGCTGCTTTTCTGCCGCGCCGCCCCATGGAGGCGGCAGCGGAAGGGCTGATAAATTTATATAAGGAGGATAACACCACGCCAGTATCCATACGATCGCGCAGAAGGCTCCTGTTTACATCAGCGTCATATAGCTGACACCGTCGAGCTTTTCGAGCTCCTGCAGCTCCTCGTCGAGCGTGGTCCTGCCGTTCACCCACAGGGTGAATGTGCCGCACACGGGGCCGCCGCTCCCCGCCTGTGCATCGCTGAAAAGATCAAGGTCCCAGATGTAATGCCCGCGGCTTTTCACGTGGCGGATGATCCGGCCCGCCGTGCTCTTGCTCTCCATCTCGAAGTACACGGTGGAGACGCGCTGCGTCTTACGGATGCGAAGGTCCACGCGCCGCAGCACCTGCATGGCAAGGAAGATGAACGCATAGCAGATGAGACCGCCCGCGTAAAAGCCCGCGCCGAACGCCGTGCCGATGATGGCGACCGCCCACAGGCCCGCCGCGGTCGTCAGACCGCGCACCTCCTGATTGCGCGTCACCAAGATCGTGCCCGCGCCGAGAAAGCCAAGTCCTGTGATGACGGAGGCCGACATACGCACAAGGTCCGTCTCGCCGATGCCGGCAACAAAGATATTCGTCATCATCACGAGCGCCGAAGCGTCGCTCACGATGATGTAGGTGCGAAAGCCCGCCGCCTGATTGTGCCGCTCGCGCTCAAAGCCGAGCGTGCCTGCGCAGAACGTGGAGAGCAGGGTACGCACCACGATCGAGAGCACCGTGATATCGGTGAGCTGCTGAGAGATCGCTGCCATTGTTTTTTCACTCACTTTTCGCTGAAAATTGGGGATGTCCCGCACGGCATACTATGCCTGCCGCCTCAGTCGTTCGCCTTTTTGAGGTCCGCGTTCTTCTCGTAGGCGGCGATGACGGCGTCAAATACCGCCGCGCGCATACCGCGCTCCTCGAGCGTGCGCACGCCCTGGATGGTCGAGCCGCCCGGCGAGCACACACGGTCCTTGAGGCTGCCGGGGTGCTCGTTCGTTTCGAGCACCATCTTCGCCGTGCCGAACATCATCTGCGCGGCATACTGCACCGCTGCCGCGCGCGGCAGGCCGCACGCGACGCCGCCGTCAGCCAGCGCCTCTAAAAACATCGCGGCAAAGGCCGGGCCGCAGCCCGCGACCGCCGAGCCTGCGTCGTGCAGCTTTTCCTCCAGTGCAAAGAGCTTGCCCGCGGGAGCCATGTAGGAAAGGAACGCCTCCACATCCGCCTTTTCGCAGTTTTCACTGCACGCGTAGAAGATGACGCCCTCGCCCACGGCGGCGGGCATATTCGGCATGATGCGGATGACGGGATAGTTCCCACCTGCCATGGTCTGGATCGTCTCGATGGTCAGTCCCGCGGCCATGCTGATGAGCACAGGCTTCTCCGCGCGCGCCTTCAGCACCGGCGCGATGCCCGCGAGCATCCCCGCCATCATCTGCGGCTTGACGCCGAGGAACAGATGATCCGCCTCCCCTGCCGCCGCCGCGTTGTCGCAGACCGCCGCGCCGATGGCATCCGCCAACGCCCGTGCCTTCTCCGGTGTGCGGTTGGCAAGCAGGAGCTCCGCCTCCCCGCTCTTCGCCGCGGCGCGCGCGAGCGCGCCGCCCATATTGCCCGTGCCGATAAAGCCGATCTTCATATCGCAGTCCCTCTTTCGCTGTCTTGCGGCGGGCGCAGAGCGCGCGCCGACGGGATTTTCCTCTATTGTAGTACACTCCCGCGCCGCCGTCGAGCAAAAATTTCACCCGCAGCGCACTTTTTTGCGGCGAAAGAAGGGAGCGGTGCAAAGCGTCACGCTCCGCACCGCTCCCTTTTTCTGTTTTGGCGTCTTACTCTGTACCGATGCGGCACATCTGCTCCTCCTGATAGTCCACGATGACACGGACGTATCCGCAGAGCATTTTGTCGACCTCTTCGTCGCCGGTGTCCACCAGCAAAGCGCGGCCCCGCAGGTGGAAGAGCTTCTCCTTCGTGGCAAGTACGTGGAGATGCTCCTTCCCGATGCGGCGGAGGACCTTCGCGCTGAGCTGCTGGTTGCCGCGCCCGAGCAGGTACCCCTGCCCGCCCGTAGGCGTGACGATCAGATGCGTCGGCTTTTCGTCAAGACGCTTCAAAATGTCCGCCTCGCTGAGGTCGGACTGCACAAGCTGCCTGTTGCAGATGAGGTCCACGCCAATGAGCGTATCGGGCAGGCCGAGCTCGTCCATCAGCGCGCGCGTGGTGGAGCCGGGACCGACCAGATAATAGGTATCCGGCTTCAGGCGGTCGATCATCTCATCGGCAATGGCGCACTGCTGGGCGTGCTCGCTCGCCGGCGAGGGCGCCTTGCCGTGCTGCATATAGTCGCGCTCGTCGGGCACCGTGAGATAACCGTACAGGCTGGTGCTCACGCGGCCGTCGCGGTAGGCCGCCTCGTCGATATCGACGACCTCGGCCTCGTAGGTGCGGCGGCAGCGGCCCTCAAGGTACTTCAGCGCCAGCTTGCCGGCCGCCTCGGGGCGGATGGCATACACAGGCGAGTGGATCTTCACGCCCGCCGGGATGCCGATGGCGACCGCCTTGTCGCCAAGCGCGGCAAAAATATCGCGCGCAGTGCCGTCTCCGCCCGCAAAGAGCAGCAGGTCCGCGTCCTTCATCGCCTGCGCAGCGCGTCTGGTGTCGTCCGAGGTCGTTTCCGCCCCGGTCTCATACACGCACTCGACATGGGGGAAGCCAAGGCCTTTGACGAGCGACTCGCCCATCTCCCCGCTCGCGCACAGGACCGTCATCTCTCCGCCGAAGGGCAGGAGCTCTTTGAGCGCGGCAGCCGCGCGGTCCCCTGAATGACGGACGGCGCCGAGGCGGGCAGCTTCCGCTGCCACGCCGTCGGTGCCCTTCAGTCCGACGCTGCCGCCCATCCCTGCAATGGGATTTACGATCAGCCCTAATTTTTTCACTGGAACTTGCGCAGGTAGCAGCGCCAGGTAACGGCCCACTGCTCGGGATCGTCCATGTTGGACTCATCGAGCTGGTGGCAGACGCTCTGATACGGCGCGTTCTTGACCTTTTCGGGATCCTTGTAGGCTTCCTCGAAGACATACTTGAGCGTCTCGATGTACTCGTCGATGTCCTCCTTGGACGGGGTCTCGGTGGGCTCGAGGGTCATCGGCTCGGGAACGTAATACGGGTGATGGCTCTGCCAGTAGTGCATACCGAAGTCCATCATGCGGCGCTGCACGTCCGCGGTGCCGACGCCGGTCTCCTTGGCGAGCGTTTCGAGCGTGTAGCGGCACTGCTCGATGCGCTGCTTGCCGGGGATGTAGGGCGCGTCCACGCAGTGGAGCTCCATGAGCTTCTTGAACATATAGTTGTTGTTCAGAACAGCCGTCTTCGCGACCTGATACAGGCCGTCGGGCCCCATGGAGCGGATCCAGGCATACGCCTTGAGCACGACCGGCGCAACGCCGTTGAACTCGCGGATCTTGCCGATGGCGGACGGATTGCTCGTGGTCTCGTAATCGTAGAAGTACTTCTCCCCGTCGAAGCCGATCAGCGGCGCGGGCAGGAACTTTTCCAGTTCCTTCGAGCAGCCGACAGCACCGCAGGCGGGGCCGCCGCAGCCGTGCGGCGTGGAGAAGGTCTTGTGCAGGTTGAAGAAGCACATATCAAAGCCGGCGTCGCGCGCGCGGGTCACGCCGAGCAGACCGTTGGCGTTCGCCTGGTCGTAAGCGCACAGACCGCCGTTTTCGTGGACGAGCTTGGTGAACTTGAGCACGTTCTTGTTGTAAACGCCGGTATCCTCGGGGTTGGCGACGAAGAAGGCCGCGGTGTGCTCATTGACGGCCGCCTTGAAAGCCTCGTAGTCGGGATAGCCGTTTTCATCCGGATGCAGGTAGATGATCTTGAAGCCCTTGACGTGCGGGGCGGCTGCATCGGAGGGGTGGGAGTAGATCGTGGTGATGATCTCGTTGCGCTCGTTCTCCTCGCCGCGGGACTTATAGTAGGCGTACACGAGGGACGCCATGCCCAGGATGCCCTGGGAGCCGCCGCTGGGCTGGAAGGAGAAGCGGTCCATGCCGGAGATCTCGCACATATACTTTCCGGTATTGTACATGATCTCCATGATGCCCTGGCAGGTGCTCTCGTCCTGCAGGGGATGCATCTCGCGCATCTGGGGGAGATTGGCAAGCTGGTCGTTGACCTTGGGGCTGTACTTGACGGTGCAGGTGCCCTGGCCGATCTCGATGTTCACGTCGGCGCCGAGGGTCTCCTGCGCAAGGCGGGAGTAGTGGCGCAGCACGCGGGGCTGGGAAATTTCAGGAAGGGCCGGAGCCTCCTTGCGCTTGAGGAACTCGGGCAGCGCGTTCACGCCGTCCACGGCCTCGGCGACCTTCGCGTCGGCCTTGTTGACAAGGATGCCGCGCTCGCCGTGCTTGCTCAGCTCGAAAATAACGGGCTCGTCCCACTTGGCCTGGTGGAAGCCGGTGCGGACCTTGGAGCTTCTGTCGATCTTTTTCATGTTCATTCCTCTCCTTTCATCACAGGATCTCGCTCAGCGCGGAAACGAGCGTGTCGATATCCTCCTTGGTGTGGACCTCCGTCACGCAGTACATGGCGCACTGGCCGAGCGTGGGGAAGTCACGGGAGAGATCCTTGCCGCCGAAGATGTGCTTTTCAAGCAGCGCCTTGTTGATCTCCGCGACGGTCTTGCCGGTCTTGCTGAAGTCCAGCACGAACTCCTTGAAGAACGGAGCGGAGAAGCGCAGGGAGACGTTGGGCAGGGCAGCGAGCTGCTTGGCCGCGTACTGGGCGTTCTGCATGATGGTCTCGCCGACCTCCTGCATACCCTGGGGGCCCATGGTCGCAAGGTACACGCCGGCAGTGATGCCCCACAGGGCGGTCTGCGTGCCGACATATTCCTTGGCCTTATCGCGCAGGTGGCCGAACGAGGTGCGGTCATACGCAACGTCGGCGAAGGCGTACTCGCCCTCGGTGTTGGTGCGGCAGATACCGAACAGACGGGAGGGGAATTCGAGCACGTAGGTCGGGTCGTCCATTGTGGCCATGAAGCCGGACTGACCGCCGCCGTAGTTCATGTGGATGCCGAGCGGCTGCAGGTCGCCGCAGACGATGTCCGCGCCGTAGCTGTGGGGCACGGCCACAACGCCGAGGGAGATGGGGTCCACGCCGACGACGCACTGCGCGCCCGCGTCATGCGCGGCGTTCGCGATCTCGCGCGCGCCGATCTCCAGACCGCCGAAGTAGTTGGGGTTTTCGAAGTAGACAACGCCGATCGAATCGTTCAGCTTGGCCTTCAGGTCGGCAAGATCGATGCAGCCGGTCTTGTCGTCGCACTTGACCTCCTCGATCTGGAGGTCGGGCGTGCAGTAGTTCTTCACGACCGCGAGCTTTTCGCGGTCCATGGAGCCGGGCACGAGCACGCCGGTGCGCCCCGCGACGCGGGAGCCCATGCGGATGGCGGTGGCGGCAGCCTGGGAGTAGTCCATCGTCGGGACGTTGACCACTTCCATGTCGAGCAGCTCGGCCATCATGCTCTCATACTCGAACAGGGACTGGAAACGGCCGAAGTCGTTGTAGCTCTCGCCGCCGTAAGCGGTGAGGAACTCGCCCTTGCCGTTGATCTCGTCGCAGATGGCGGGGACATAGTGCTGATAGCAGCCCGCGCCGAGGAAGTTGAGGTTGTCCGCGCAGGAGCTGTTCTTCTTGAGCAGCTTCTCCACGTGGCGGCGCAGCTCGTACTCGGAGCCGAACGCCTCGGGCAGGTCCATGTTTTCTTTCAGAATAATCTCGTCGGGCACTTCCTCGTGCAGCTCTTCGAGAGAGGTCAGGCCAATTTCATGCAGCATCTCCTGTTCCACTTCGGGAACGGAGTTGGGGATGTAAGGATGGCTCTTGAAGCCTTTCACACTCATTACAGTCGTCCTTTCTGTCTATATCAAAATCGGGTATCGAAGCTTAGGCGATGCCGCCGCCGTCCACGACGAGCGCAGCGCCGGTGACCCAGGAAGCCAGGTCGGAGCACAGGAACAGCACGCCCTTGGCGATATCCTCGGGCTGGCCGATGCGGGCGAGCGGACGGCCGCTGCCGCAGGACTTGAGGAACTCCTCGATATCGGCGTCGCTCTTGATCTCGCCGGTCTGACGGCCCTCGCTGATCATCATGGCGGTCACGGTGTCGCCGGGGTTGATGGAGTTAACGCGGATGTTATCCTTGCCGTGGTCGATGGCCATGGCGCGGGTCACGTTGACGATACCGCCCTTGACGGCGCAGTAGGCCGCCGCCTGATCGCCGCCCTTGAGACCCCAGCCGGAGCCGGTGTTGACGATGGAGCCGCCGCCGACCTTGCGCATCTCGGGGATGACGTGCTTGCTCATCAGGAACAGGCCCTTGAGACCAACATCCAGAACGAAATCCCATTCCTTCTCCTCGAGCTGATCGATGGACTTACGAACGGTGACGCCCGCGTTGTTGTGCAGGATATCAATGCGGCCGAACCTGTCGACGATGGCCTTGACGGTGTCGATGACGCTCTGCTCGTTGGTGACGTCGCACTGGAAGAAGGCGGCGTCGCGGCCGGCATCGCGCAGCTCCTGCGCGGCAGCCTCGGACTTGGGGCTCACATCGACGATGGCAACGCTCGCGCCGTAGGCAGACAGCATCTGCGCAACGCCCAGACCGATGCCGGAGCCGGCGCCCGTGATAACAGCGACCTTACCGGTAAGGTTCAGCGGATCTCCCTTTTGAATCATGATATTGATCTCCTTTCAAATTATGGCCGCTCCCGTGAGGGAGCTCCCTGTTCACTCGTTTTCATGTGATGCCTTTTTATAAGCAAAGACCGTTCCACTTTTTGCCGTGCGGCACAAAAAGATGATTTTTAGTCGCATCTGCTAAAATCGCGCCGTTTGAACCGGCAATGTGCCGGCCAAATTCCGTCATTTTGTCGCCTTTTGGTCGGTTGACAGCATTTGTCACCGCTTGCCATTGTGTCAATCGTTGTCATATATGTCACACAGGTTTGCCATGCGTGACGCGCCCGCGCACCACTGACAGAAAAAGCGCCTCCCGCGGGAGGCGCTTTTGGGCGAAGGCCCTTTTCCATGTTTTTTTATATGGTATCCATGCCTACCGTGGCGCGCCGCAATCAAATCATCATCGTCAGTCCGTTTTCCTCGATGCCGATCTCCACGAGCGGCGCGCCGGGGTCGTACTCGCCGTCGAGCGTCCAGGGGATATTCTCGGCGGTCTCGGCCGTCACGTGCCTGACGTGGCGGAAGATCAGCCCCTCGGAATTGCAGTAATCCTTGTTCACAAGCGCCAGAATGAGCGCCTGCATCGCCGCGGGCGTGCGCGGCACGGGGACGAGCAGCAGCTCGAACTCGCCGTCGTCGAACGACACCGTCTCGGGCGAGAGCTTCATCAGCCCCGCGATGGACGTCGAATTGCTGATCGCGCCGAAGAGGTATTCCCCGTCGAAGACCTCGCCGTCGGCGGTGATCTTCATGCGGTAGGGGCAGAGCGTGTCGAGATTCTTCACGCCGTCGAGCATATAGGCGAAATGGCCGAAGACATTTTTGATGTCCTGCGGCACGGTGTAGGTCGTTTTGGTAAACGCACCGAAGGACGCGACATAGACAAAATTGCGCTCGCCGAACTTGCCCACGTCCAGCTCGCGCGGCTGAAGGCGCATCGCCGAGCGCGCTGCCTTGGCGGGATCTGAGGAAATGTTCAGGCTCGCGGCAAAGTCGTTCGTGCTGCCGCCGGGCAGATAGCTCACCGCCGGGCGCTTTTCCTTCGGAATGCGCATCACGCCGTTCACCGTCTCGTTGAGCGTCCCGTCGCCGCCGTGACAGACGACCAGATCAAACTCCGCGCCGAGCTCCTCGGCCAGCTCCGTTGCCTCGCCGCGGCGCGACGTCACGCGCACGGAGACGAGATACCCCGCCTCGGAATAGATCGAAACCGCGTCGAACAGCGGCGCGTGCGACTTGGTCTTCCCCGCGCGGGGATTGACGATAAAGAGCAGCTTCTTGTCCATAGGGTCCTCCTGTCGATCGCTCTTCATAACACGCGGCCAAAGCGCCAAACGACGCTTCAGCCGTTTCCCCCGCCGGACAAAGAAATTTGTTAACCGGCGGTAAAGATTATCATAACACAGGAAATGAGCGGTTGCAATTCCCGGCAAAAAATAGTAAGCTACTTTTAGCATCTTTTAGCAGTCACTTAACGTCTTTTGCCCAAAAAGGGGGAGCCCATGAAAAACAACAAGACCTATCTTCACCTCGGCGTAACGCTGATCGTCTCGGCCTGCGCGGTGCTGATGTTTTACGACACGTTTTTCCAGTCCCGCGTGCTGCTGGACTTTTTCGACAAGCTGATGAGCGTGCTCTCGCCGGTCATCTACGGACTGGTGTTCGCCTACCTGCTCGCCCCCATCGTCGACTTTTTCGGCAGGGCGCTTGAAAAGGGCCTGCCGAAGGCCAAGTCCTCGCTCGTCCGGGGGCTGAGCATCCTTGTCACGTGGCTGTGCGTCATCGCGATGATCTACCTGATGTTCAGCATCCTCATTCCCGAGCTGGTCGACAGCGTGAAAACGCTGGCCGCCAACTTTGAGAGCTACTACCGCACCGTTTACAACTGGGTCACGGCACTGGTAGAGAACGAAACGCTCTTTACCGACGACGCGATCTCCGATCAACTGCTCTCCGCGCTCAACGGCTACTACGACAAGCTCGTCAAATGGGTCACCGACACGGTCATCCCGCAGGCGCAGGTCGCCATCGTTGCCGTGACGGGCGGCATCTGGAGCGTCGTCATGTTCCTCAAGAACGTGCTCATCGGCATGATGATCTCGGTCTACCTCCTTGCGCGCAAGGAGAGCTTTGCCCGCCAGTCGAAAAAGCTGCTCTACGCCATCCTTCCCGAAACGCTGTATCGCCGCACGCTGCGCGCCGTATCGGAGGCCGACCGCATTTTCAGCGGCTTTGTGCGCGGCAAGCTGCTCGACTCGCTCATCATCGGCATCATCTGCTTCATCTGCTGCTCGATCTTCAACTTCCCGTATACGCCGATCATTTCCGTGTTTGTGGGCGTGACGAACATCATCCCCATTTTCGGTCCCTTCCTCGGCGCCGTTCCGAGCGCGTTCCTCATCCTGCTCGTCAGCCCGAAGCAGTGCCTGTACTTCATCCTCTTCATCATCGTGCTCCAGCAGTTCGACGGCAACATCCTGGGGCCGAAGATCCTCGGCAAATCCACCGGCATCTCGAGCTTCTGGGTCATCGTGGCCATCGTGGTCGGCGGCGGCTTCGGCGGCGTGCTGGGTATGTTCCTCGGCGTGCCGATCTTTGCGTGCGTCAGCTCGTTTGTCAACTGGTTTACCGACCGCAGCCTTGAGAAAAAGGGCGCGACGGAGGCGCTGTTCGACCCCCTCCCCGCTCCCGGCGAAAAAAAGGACTGATCTTCCCCATGAAGGCATTTTACCGCGAAAACAAAGGACTGCACCGCTGGCTCCTTGCCTGCGGCGCAGTCCTTGTGCTTTTTTACTTTTTCCGCAATGACCGCGCGATCGTCAATTTCTGGGTCTACTCGGTCACGCTGCCCTTCGAGCAGCTTCTGGGCCGCGCGTGCGCGGCGCTGCCGTTCTCGGTCGCGGAGCTTTTGTACGTGCTCGCGGCGGTCACGGCGGTCATCCTGCTCGTGCGGATGGCGCGCTATCTCGTCAGGTCCCGCAAAAAAGGCCGCGCGGCGTACCGCTGCGCGCTCTTCGTGCTCGACCTTGCGCTCACGGTCTGCGCCGCGTTTTCGCTCCTCTGGGGCGCGAATTACTATGCGGACGATTTCTGCGACAAAAGCGGTCTCGCGCCCCAGCCGGTCGCGTATGAAGACCTGCTGTACGTCACGCGCCGCTTTGCCAATGCGCTCGCTCTCGCCTCCGGGCAGGTCGAGCGCGACGAGGACGGCCTTTTCACCGCCGACCGGCAGGAGATCTTAGCCTGCGCCGACACGGTGTACGACTGCCTGTACGACGAGTTTCCCTTCCTCGACGTGCCCGATCAGCAGCCCAAGGGCATTTTCTTCTCCAAGATCATGAGCGCGATGAACTTCACAGGCTTCTACTTTCCCTTCACGGGCGAATCGAACGTGAATATGGACTCGCCCGCGATGCTGCTGGCCTCGACCTGCGCGCATGAGCTCGCGCATCAGCGCGGCATCGCGTCCGAGCAGCAGTGCAACTTTCTCGCGGTCCTCGCCTGCACGCGCTGCGACGACGCAAACTACAACTACTCGGGCTGGCTGCTCGGCTACATCCATTTGTCGAACGCCCTCTACCGCGCCGACCCCGACGCCTGGCAGGAGGTGCGCAGCCGCCTGCCCGAGGAGGTCCTGGCGGACCTGCGGGCCAACAGCGCCTACTGGTCGCGCTACAAGGGGCTGACGGCCACCGTCACCCAGTCGCTCAATGACAGGATGATCAAGTCCTACGGCGACTCGCTCGGCACGCAGAGCTACGGCGCGGTCGTCGACCTGCTCGTGAACTACTACGCCTGAGCGCCCGTCTCGCGGTAGGACTTCAAAAATTCCTTCGTCCGCTCCTGCTGCGGATTTTCAAAGACCTGCGCGGGGCTGCCCTGCTCCACGATGACGCCGCCGTCTAAAAACACGACGCGGTCGCTCACGGCGCGGGCAAAGGGCATCTCGTGCGTCACGATGACCATGGTCATGTGCTCCTCGGCAAGCGAGCGGATGACGCGCAGCACCTCACCGGTGAGCAGCGGGTCGAGCGCGGAGGTCGGCTCGTCGAAAAAGAGGATCTCCGGCTTCATCGCGAGCGCGCGGGCAATGGCCACGCGCTGCTGCTGCCCGCCCGAGAGCTGATAGGGGTAGGCGTTTTCCTTGCCTTGTAAGCCCATCTTGTCGAGCAGCGCCATGGCCTCGGCCTCGACCTCGGCCTTATCGCGCTTCTGCACCGAGATGGGTGCGTCGCAGACGTTTTTCAGCACCGTGTAGTGCGGGAAGAGGTCAAACTGCTGGAATACCAGTCCGAACTGCCGCCGCACCTGCGCAAGCGCAGACTTTCCGGCGTAGACGCTCCTGCCGTTTTCCTCGCGCGCGGCGACGTTTTCGCCGTACGAGAGCGTACCCGCGTCCATCGTCTCGAGCAGCGTCGCACAGCGCAGCATGGTCGACTTGCCGCCGCCCGAGGGCCCGATGATCGACACGACCTCGCCCTTTTCCACCTTCAGGGACACGCCCTTCAAGACCTCGAGCGCGCCGAAGGCTTTTCTCGCATTCTGCATTTCAAAAACTGCCATAGTTCTCCCCTCCCCCTTCAGCGGTAATAGCGCAGCGCCTTCTCCCATTTCTCCATGGCAAAGGCGACCACATAGTTGAACACATAATAGAATACGCCCGCCGCCACCAGCGCCAGCATTCCCGGCGTATTCGGCGAGGCGACGATCTGCTTGGCGCGCGTAAACATCTCCACCGTGCCGATGACGGACGCGAGCGAGGTGTCCTTCACGAGCGTGATGACCTCGTTCGTCACCGCGGGGATCACGCGCTTGACCATCTGCGGCAGGATGATCTTGAAAAATGTCTGCGCCTTCGTATAGCCCAGCACCTGCGCGGCCTCATACTGCCCGCGCGGGATGGATTCGAGTCCCCCGCGGTAGATCTCGGCAAAATACGCCGCATAGTTGATGACGAACGCGACGATGACCGCCGTGAAGCGCCAGTTGCCCGGCACCGTGACGCCGAGCAGCAGCTTTGGCCCGTAGAAGACGACCATGAGCTGGAGCATCAGCGGCGTGCCGCGCATGATGGAGATATACGCTTTGATCAGGCCGCGCAGCGGCGTGAACCGGCTGCGCCGCCCGAACATCACGGCAAGGCCCAGCGGCAGCGAGCCGAGCAGCGTGAGCGCAAAGATGAGCAGCGATGTGACAAAGCCCTGCGCCAGCAGGGAAAGCATCGTGGATACAGTCATAGAGTTTCCCTCCGTTTTTTAGCGAAAAGCGGGAAAAAGCGGGGGCTTTCGCCCCCGCTCCCTCCCTGAGAAGAGGATGGGCTGTTGAGCGGTCGATGAACGGTCCTGTTCGCCCTGTTTTTTTACTTGTTGATGAGGCACAGGCTGTCGATCACAAGGCCCTGATCAACATAGTTCTGCGCGATCTCCAGCATGGTGCCGTCCTCGGCCATTTTGAGCAGCTCCGCGTTCACCGCGTCGCGCAGCTCGGTGTTGCCCTTGAGGAAGCCGATAGCGTACTGCTCGGAGGAGAGGGGCTCGTCGAGGATCACATAGTCGCCGTCGTTGTTGGCGATCTGATACTGCGCAACGCCGAGGTCGGCGGCAACGGCGTCCACCGTGCCCTGGGCTAAGTCCATAAAGCCCATGTTGTAGTCGCCCAGCTCCACGACCTCCTTGAGGGAGGACTTGAAGTCTTCGTTCTCGTTGATGGCGTCCACCGCGGAGGAGGCCGCCTGTGCCATCACGCTCTTGCCGGCAAGATCGGCGAGCGAGGTGATGCCGCTGTCCGCCTTCACGACCATCACGATGGAGTTATCCACATAGGGGTCGGAGAAGGTGTAGTCATTTTCGCGGCCGGTGTAGGTAAAGCCGTTCCAGATGCAGTTGATCGTGCCGCTGGAGAGCTCGGCGTCCTTGCTGTTCCAGTCGATGGCGATGGCGTCATACTCCCAGCCGAGGCGCGCGCACAGCTCCTTGGCCATCGCGAGGTCGAAGCCGTCGTAGCTGCCGTCGGCGGCGATGAAGCCGAACGGCGGGAACTCGGCGTCGAAGCCGACGATCAGCTTCTGCGTTTCGCCGCCCGAGGTGTCCTGCGCGGTCTGCTCGTCGCTGCCCTGCGCATCATCGGCGGTGTCGCTCTTGCTGCCGCAGGCGGCAAGGGACAGTACCATCACGGCGGCCAGCGCCAGAGCCAATAACTTTTTCATCTTTTGTTCCTCCTGAAGTACGGCTCGCGGCCGCTTGATTTAGTGTGGTAACACGATAACATAATAATGTGCGGCAGTAAATACGCGTACTTTACAAAGATGGAGTGATAAAGCGCGTGCGTTTGCTGCACTTTCCACAGTTTTCGCCCGATCGGGCCGAAAAGCGAACGTCTGTTCACCGCTTTTCGCTTGTTCTTTGCCGCCGTATGTGCTACAATCAGGGCAACCAAAATCATCACAGGAGGCCTTCTTTATGCTGTCTATCGATGTATCTCATGCCGCGTCGTTTCTCCCCCTCCCCTATGAGGCGGCGCTGCGCCCCCGCCTCGAGCGCGCGGCGGGCTGGCTGCAAAACGGCGGCGGAAAGGGTTCTGATTTCATCGGCTGGGTCACACTCCCGCGCGACTATGACCGTGAAGAGTACGAGCGCATCCTCGCCGCGGCGAAGAAGATTCAGGGCGATTCCAAGGCGCTCGTCGTCATCGGCATCGGCGGCAGCTATCTCGGCGCGCGCGGCGTGATCGAATGCCTCTGCTCCCCGAACTATAACCTCAAAAAGAAGTCCACGCCGAACATCTACTTTATCGGAAACGGTCTTTCCTCCGACGCGCTGCGCGAGGTAACGGAGCTGATCGGCGACGACGATTTTTCCGTCAATGTCATCTCCAAATCCGGCACGACGACCGAGCCCGCCGTCGCATTCCGCTTCTTCCGCGAAATGCTCGAGAAAAAGTACGGCAAGGAAGGGGCCGCGCAGCGCATCTACGCCACGACCGACGCGCACAAGGGCGCGCTCAAGGCCCTTGCCGACCGGGAGGGGTACGAGGAATTTGTCGTGCCCGACAACATCGGCGGGCGCTACAGCGTGCTCACGGCGGTCGGCCTTCTGCCCATCGCCGTCGCGGGCGTCGATCTGGATGCGCTCATGGGCGGCGCGCAGGAGATGATGGAGCTCTGCACGCGCAGCGACTACACCAATCCCGCCTGGCAGTATGCCGCCATGCGTCACGAGCTCTACCGTCAGGGCAAGAAGGTCGAGCTGCTCGCGTGCTTCGAGCCCGCGTTCCGCTTCATGGCCGAGTGGTGGAAGCAGCTCTACGGCGAGAGCGAGGGTAAGGAGGAAAAGGGTCTCTTCCCCGCAAGCGTCGACTTTACCGCCGACCTTCACTCCATGGGGCAGTACATCCAGCAGGGCGAGCGCACGCTGATGGAGACCGTTGTGCGCTTCGCGCCCGCGGAAAATCAGATGGTCGTCCCCTTTGACGAAGCAAACGGCGACGGGCTCAACTTCCTCGCCGGCAAGCCCATGGCGTTTCTCAATCGTCAGGCCATGGACGGTACGCTCCTTGCCCATGTCGAGGGCGGCGTGCCGAACATCATCCTGAATCTTGATGCAAACAACGCCCGCACGATGGGCCAGCTCATCTATTTCTTCGAGTACGCCTGCGGGCTGAGCGGCTATATGCTCGGCGTCAATCCCTTCGACCAGCCGGGCGTGGAGGCCTACAAGAAGAATATGTTCGCGCTGCTCGGCAAGCCCGGCTACGAGGAGATGGGCGAGGCGCTGCGCAGGCGCCTGCATTGACAGCCCCGCGCAAGTGTAATTTTTTTGAATAAACCCGAAACTTTTGATTCAGCATTGCAAATCCGTTTGATTTATGCTATGCTGTTTCCATCGAAAGACCATCCCCCGCAAAAGAGGCGGGGAGCAACTGAAAGGAGTGATTTCTATGGTCAGACTCATCATGGGTGAAAAGGGCACCGGTAAGACCAAGAAGCTGATCGAAATGATCAACGCCACTGCACAGGAGGATAACGGCAGCGTCGTTTGCGTCGAAGCAAAGTCTACCATGACCTTTGACCTGCACTATCACGTTCGTCTGATCTCTGCCTACGAATACGACCTGTCCAACTACGAGGCCCTGCGCGGCTTCCTGTTCGGTCTGTATGCGGGCAATTACGATATTTCCCACATCTTCATCGACAACCTCTTCAAGATCACCGGCGGCGAGTGCAACCAGGATGCCGATAACTTCCTCAACGAGCTGGAGCGCTTCAGCAATGCCTCCGGCGTGAAGTTCACCATTTCCGTCTCCGGCGACCCCGCCCTCGCCACCGACGGGATGCAGAAGTATCTGTAAGGTTTACTTAAGCTACTAATAAAAGGGACCTTCTCTCAATGCGAGAGAGGGTCCTTTTTTTATCCCCCTTGCAAGGGGGGCGGGGGGGTGCAGCGCGCTGCGCTGCATGAGTTAGTGCAGCACTTTGCGCTGCTGCCAGAAAAAGGGGGTATTCTCTTTCCGAAGAGAATACCCCCTTTTGAACCCCCAGAGAAAGGCAAGGGGTCTTGCCCCTTGACCCCGCACATTGCAGGCTTTGGGCTTGAAGGACTGCACGCGCTGCGCAGTGTAAGTGCGGTGTACGTGGCTTCGCCACGAGCCCCTACGTTTCGATACATCTATCAACCGCGCGCACTTCGTAGCGCGCGAGTGACGGTGGTCTGGCGGCAGACTGCCTGCGCATCGGCGGCATTGCTTCGCTCGCCGCCGCTGTGGAGACCGTCCTTGTCACCACATCAAAGTTCGATTTTTCCGTGCTTTTCCTCGTAGGCCTCGATTGCATCGCGGATCAAGATCAGAATTTCATTGTTTGCGCTACGGCCTTCGTAGTCGGCCACAACGTGAAGCTTATGCAGCATTTCTTCATCAATACGAATAGATAAACTCTTAATAGCCATATAAAAACCTCAAAACATATTTATTATGCGTTTACAATAAGCTTGTTTTGAAGTATCATGTGCATAGTAGATACAAAATGTATCTAAATTATGTTCGGAGGTTTCGCTATGACGGATTACCAGAAAATGTATACAACATTGTTCAACGCCATTACGGATGCATTGGAGCAAATGGAGAAGCAAAACTACGGTACTGCGAAAGATGTCCTCATTGCCGCCCAACAGCAAGCCGAAGAAATCTATATCACAGCGGAGAACTGAGAAAAGAAGCAATGCCGCCCCGTCAGGAGCGCGGGGTGGATAATCCAAAAAGGAGGGGCAAGGCCCCTCCCTTTTGGTCGTTAGGGGTGCAGGGGCGAAGTCGAAACGCCCCTGCCGTTCTCTTGGGGGATTGAAAGGGGGCATTCTCTCACGTGAGAGAATGCCCCCTTTGCCCCGTGCAGCGCCATCGGCGCTGCCATCCCTACCCCCTCGTGAGGGGATAAAAAGGGTATTCTCTTCGGAAAGAGAATACCCCCTTTGAATTGGCAGTGGCGCAAAGCGCCGTATGAACAATGCAGCGCAACGCGCTGCACCCCCCATCCCCCCTCGTAAGGGGGAATCAAAAGAGAATCCCCCTTTTCAGGGCGCAAAAAAAGAGCCGTCCCATCGGACGACTCTCATTTTTTGCTCGATTAGCCAATGTGGTTGAGCTTCAGGGTCAGCGCGCTCTTCTTGTGCGCGGCGTTATTCTTGTGAAGAATACCCTTGGCAGCAGCCTTATCGACAGACTTCACTGCGACCTTGTAAGCGCTCTCGGCCTCGGTGCGATTGCCTTCAGCGGCAGCCGCCTCGAACTTCTTGAGTGCGGTCTTCAGTGCGGACTTGTCGGCCTTGTTGCGCTCGTTACGCACACCAGACACGAGAACGCGCTTCTTGGCAGACTTGATATTCGGCAAACCAAACACCTCCTCCGGTTGGAATTCGCTCCGACGGACAAAAAATCCACCGTGCAGAATGGTATTTTAGCAAAGAATGCAAGAAATTGCAAGCATTTTTTTGAATTTTTCTGATTTTTTTGAATGACACAAAACTTTGTGGCAAAAATAAAAAGGGAAAACAAGATTTAGTGAGGGAGGGCAATCTCTTATGCTCATTCGGCGCACGGACCTCGCCATGGAAGCGCACGAACTCTGGCGAGGCGGACAGAAAACACGGCGGCTCGCGGGGGTGGACAGCCGCACCGTCTTTCGCCGCGGCTGCCGCATCACAAGCGTCACCGTGGAGAGCGAGGAGGCCGCCCGCGCGCTCGGCAAGCCCCGCGGACGGTACGTGACGCTCGACCTTGCCCCGCTTTTCAAAAACGCGGACAACGCGCTCGAGCGCGCGGCGCGCGCCGTGGGCGCGGAGCTCAGGCTGCTGCTCGGTAGCAGCATCCACAGCGTACTGGTCGCGGGGCTCGGCAACGCGGCCATGACGCCTGACGCCATCGGTCCCCTTTCGACCGGGCACGTGCTCGTCACGCGGCACCTGGGCGAGCACCCCGTCTTCTCCGCGCTCACCGCCGTCAGCGTGCTCACACCCGGCGTGCTGGGCCGCACGGGTATCGAGGCGCTCGAGATCGTGCGCAGCGCAGTGCGGACCGTGCAGCCCGACGCGCTCATCGTCATCGACGCGCTGGCCTCGCGCTCGCTCTCCCGCCTCTGCACGACCGTCCAGCTCTCCGATACCGGCATCGTGCCGGGCAGCGGCGTCGGCAATCACCGCTGCGCGCTGGAGGAAAAGACCGTCGGCGTGCCGGTCTACGCCATCGGCGTGCCCACGGTCGTCGACGCGGCCACGCTGACGCTCGACGTTTTGGAAGAAGCCGGAAAACCGGGCATCGACCCCGCCGCGCTGCGCGGCCACGAGACCGTCATGGTCACCACGCGCGACATCGACGCGCAGGTGTCCCTGCTCTCGCGCATCGTCGGCTACGGCATCGATCTTGCGCTCCAGCCGCTCTCGTTCGCGGAGATCAGCGCGCTGCTCGGCTGAACGGAAAGCTTTTTCCACAGGCAATTCATAATTTGTTTACAACCGATTCAAACTTTAGCCAAGATTGACTGCTATCTTAATACTTGCAAAGGGGAACTCCCCCGATGTGATTTTCTCCCTCCTAAAAATACACACACAACACAGCAAAAAGCCCTCGCCGAAAGGCGGGGGCTTTTTGTTTCCTTTTTCAAAGGAAACGGAAGGCTTCCACGCGTGGCGTGGGGGAGAAGCAGCGCCTTTGGCGCTGCACGGGGCAAAGGGGGCGTTTCGATCTCGCCCCTGCACCCCTAACGACCAAAAGGGAGGGGCCTTGCCCCTCCTTTTTGGATTATCCACCCCGCGCTTCTGACGGCGCGGCATTGCTTCGCTCGCCGCGCTCAGGGCTGCTTCTTGTTCAGTCCTCTGCTGTGATATAGATTTCTTCTGCCTTTTGCTGGGCGGCGATGAGCATATCCTTCGCATTGCCGTAGTTCTGTGATTCCATTTGTTCCAACGCATCGGTGATGGCGTTGAACAGCAAATGATACAGTTTTGCATAGTTTTCCATGCGTTAGTCCTCCTCGATATCTGATGTAAACATTATCTAATGTATTAGTCTATATGTCAAGTGAAAAACTGCCATAAACTAATGAATACATTAGAGAATGGGAGCATCAGATATGGTAACGTTGGATGTGCTGTCTCTGCTGGAGATGAAGGGGAAAACAAAATATTGGCTCTACCACCAATTGGGGATGAGCTACCAAAATTTCAGCCGTATGATCAACAACGAAACGAAATCTATCCGCTATGAAAATATCGAAGCGCTCTGCCAGATTTTTGAATGCACGCCCAACGACCTGTTCCGCTTTACCGAAGATAAAACCGACCGCTGACGCGGTCGGTTTTTTGTATGAGTGCGCGGCGAGCGCAGCAATGCCGCCTCGGTAGGCACCTGCAAGGTCGATAAAATCCAAAGTAGGCGGAAATTGCATAAGGCTGCCGAATCGCAGGCAGAGCGGCAGCGAAGATAGAAGCAACTAGAATCGTATAGATACATCACTTAGCAGACATCTGATTGCGCAGCGCAAGCAGTCCTTCAATCGCCCGACTGCCAATGCGGGGGTCGAGGGGGACTCCCCTCGCCTTTCTCTGGGGGATTCAAAAGGGGGTATTCTCTTCGGAAAGAGAATACCCCCTTTTGCAGGCAGTGACTTTATTTTTTGTTGGGATTATAATAATCCGTTTCCTCCGGGATCACGATGGGCATTCCGTTCTGATACACCGGCAGCGTCTGGAACTTGAAGCGCGAGATCTTGTGCTTACGGTCGATCTGCTCCTTGATGGCGGGGTCGACCTCGCCCTTGCGGATGTATTCATTCACCACGTGATAGGTGAAGCCGAGGTTGTCCTCGTCCGTCTTGCCGGTCAGTCCGTCGGACGGCGGCTTGATGAGGAAGCGCTCGGGAAGACCCAGCTCCGCGCCCAGTGCGATGACCTCTTCGGTCGTGTACATACCGAGCGGCGAAAACGCGCCCGCGCTGTCGCCGTAGATCGTGCAGTAGCCCACCCAGTCCTCAGAGAGGTTGGAGGTGTTGAGCACGATGCCGCCGTCCACACTCTGCGCGATGGCGTAGAGCGTCGCCATGCGGATGCGGGAAGGAAGGTTCACCTTCGTCTGGCGGCTCGCCTCGATGCCGAGGCGGTCCATCTCGTCGAGAAGTCCCTTCGTGCCGCCCTGGATGTTGAAGGTGTAGTGGCGGATGCCGAGGTATTCCACAAGCCCGTTTGAATAGTCGATGTCCGGCTGCACGCCGTCGGGCATCAGCACGCCGACGACGTTCTCGCGCCCGTAGGCCGCGACGCTCAGCGCCGCGACGACGGAGCTGTCCTTGCCGCCGGAAATGCCGATCACAGCGGTCTTGCCGCCGCAGGCCTTCATCTGCGCGCGCATCCAGTCCAGAAGGCCGGGAAGCTGCTGTTTTGCGTTGAATTCTGCCATAGTTGTCTGCTCCTTAAAATTTAATTCAACAAGATGGGAAACCCATCTTGTTGAGAGGGTTCTCACTTAAACTTATGCGATTCCGCGACCGCCATCTCGTCGCAGCGGTTGTTGTATTTGTTCTCCGCGTGGCCTTTGACCCAGTGGTAGTGCAGCTCATGCTGCGCGATGAGGTCGAGCAGCTGCTCCCAGAGATCGACGTTCAGCGCGGGCTTTTTGTCGCTTTTCACCCAGCCGCGCTGCTTCCAGCCGTAGACCCAGCGCTTTTCCAGCGCGTCGATCACATAGCGCGAGTCGGAATAAAGCTCGACGATGCACGGCTCCTTCAAGAGCCGCAGCGCCTCGATGACGGCGGTGAGCTCCATGCGGTTATTGGTCGTGCTCGCCTCGCCGCCGGAGAGCTCGCGCTCGTGCGCGCCGTATTTGAGCACCGCGCCCCAGCCGCCGGGGCCGGGATTGCCCGAGCACGCGCCGTCGGTATAGATAATGACCTGTTTCATGCGTTTCCTCAATAAGAACTGATCTCGAGCGAGGCGTCGTCCTCGCCCGGCGTGATCGAACGAATTTCGACCGTGTATTTCATTTCCGGCGAGACGACGATCTCGACGCGGTCGCCGACCTTTCTCCCCAAGACGGCCTTGCCGACGGGTGATTCTTTGCTGATGAGACCCTTGAGCGCGTTCTGCCGCAGGGTCGTGACGAGCTGGATGTTCTGCTCTTTCCCCAGCTTTTCGTTGAAGAGCACCACATGGTCGAAAAGGCCGACGGTCCCTTCCTTTTCCTCCACCTCGATGACCTTCGCCGTTGCGATCATGCGCTCTAAGTACCGGATGCGGCTCTCGTTGCGGTTTTTCTCCTGCTTGGCGACCTTGTACTCGTAGTTTTCACTCAGGTCGCCGAATGCGCGCGCCGTCTGCACATCTTCGATGAGCTTGGGGCGCAGCGTAAGTCGCCGGTGCTCCAGCTCCGCTTTCATCTTCTCGATGTCGACCTTCGTCAATTCGTCGTACATAGTGTGTTCGCTTCCTTTTTTCTCAATCCCTGCTCTGCGCGTGCTGACGCTTGACGCGCGCGACACGCTGGGCGTATTCCTCGCGGTCTAAAATGCCCGCGTCGTACAGGACCTTCAGGCTCTCGAGCCGGTCCTCGCAGCTGTCCATGTGGACGGAATGGACCTCACCGCTGTCGGCCTGCTTCTTACGTGCGACGGCCCAGCGTTTCTCGCTGTTCTCACGTTCCTGCGCGGCCAGATTCTTGTGAAAATCGCGGATCTGTACGCCGCTCGGACGCTTTTTGTTCTCGCGTTCTTTTGTCCGCATCGCATCGAGGTCATTGAGCGTGCGGTTGGCCTTTTTGATGAGCTCGTCGGGTGTCGACGAAATGCTGCCCGTTTCCCGATCGTTGACCTTTTTGTCCTCGTTGGCGACAGCCGCCTTAAAAGCCCAAATAAGTCCAATAACAACAAGGGCTAAAATTTCCATATGCCGCGCTCCTTTCTCTTACAGCCGGTCCAGAATGTCCCTGCGCTTTTCCTGATACTCCTCTTCCGTAATGAGGCGGCGGTCGTAAAGGGTCTGCAATTCCTCGAGCCGCGCTTCGGCGTCGGATCTTCCGTCCTTTGCGCCGTTTTCCGTCTCGTCGGTGATCTCATAGCCGCCGTTGTATTTCACAACGCCCGCCGCGAGCAGGAAATTGTAGATACCAATGCCGAAGGCAGCCAAGCACCAGACGAGCCGAAACGCCAGAAATTCCGTTCCAAATCCATATGCCATATCAGACATACCGAACAAGCCGAAAAATCCCATCGCACAGCCGACAATGCCGCCAAGGATGCTTGCGCCCTTGCTGGGTTTATAGTGAATGTTTCGTCTCATGGTGACCTCCCCTTATTTTCTTTTCTCTTTCAAAGGAAATGCAGCGCGTCACGCTGCTGCATAACACACCCCCCATTTTCTTTCCCGAGAAAGAAAACGGGCGGTGTGACCGTCCAAAAGAAAGGCGTCTGCATTGTATGTCTTCCCTTGAACAGCCTTTTTGCCTGCGGATTGCACTGCCTGCCAAGTGTCGTATCTAAACGGCTTGGTTTGCTTCTATCTCCGCTGTCGCTCTGCCTGCGTATCGGCAGTCTCCATCAATTTCCGTCTATTTCGGATATACTACTATACTTCATTATAGTGGACAGAAGCGTCTCTTTCCAGCAAATTCAAGTTTACATGCAGAGTTTTTCCGCAAGTTTGGTGTTACACACCGTGTTCTGCCTTTCGGCAGACCAATTCGTCCAGTGAAAGATCATAAAAATCGGCCAGCGCAATGAGCGTCGACATCCGCGGTTCACTTTTTCCGTATTCATACGCCTGATAAGCGCGGACGGTCACACCGATCGACGACGCAACATCGCTTTGTTTTAGCCCGCGCTCCTGTCTCAGTTTTAAGATATATTCGTGAAAATTCATTTCTGTTTCCTATTGACATGAAGTTTTCTTCGTGTTACAATAAAACAAACATGAAGAAAACTTCGTTTATTGTTGAGGTTATTGTATGCTGCATCTTTACGAATCCCTGTTCCGTGCCGGATATGGCGAACAGCCGGAACGCTTTTTGTCAAAGGACGAACTCGACGATTATCGGGCATCCTTGTCCTATTACAATTCACAGTATCTTGAATTGCTCGCCATGCTTAACACCGAACAGTCCGTTCTCTTCAAAAAATTACAGGACAATCGCTCTGACATTATCGGTCTTGAGCGCGACGCTTCTTTTCGCTGCGGCCTGTGTGTCGGCCTAAAGCTCGGCAGTCTTTCTTCTCTTCTGCTCTAATCAATGCGGCGAGCGAAGCAATGCCGCTATTTCGCAAGCAGTCTGCCGCCGGGCTACCGTCACTCGCGCCTCACGATAGTAAGGCGCGGTTGCTGTCAGGTCGCGACTCGCAGGGATTCATGGCGAAGCCATGTACACCGCACCCACACTGCGCAGCGTGTGCAGTCATTCAAGCTGCAAACCCGCAATGTGCGGGGTCAAGGGGCAAGGCCCCTTGCGTTCTCTTGGGGGTCCAAGGGGGCCATTCTCTCACGTGAGAGAATGGCCCCCTTTCCCGTGCAGCGCCAAAGGCGCTGCCACCCCTCCGCGCGACGCGCGGAAAAGAGGGCCGAGGCCTTACACCTCGTCATCCTCCTCATGCTCGGTGAGCGCCATGGAAATGACGCTGTCGCCCTCTTCCTTGAAGCGCATGACGATCACGCCCTGCGTGGCTCTGCCCGTCGTGCGGATTGCCTCGACCGGCGTGCGGATGAGGATACCCGCGCGCGTGACGAGCAGCAGATCCTCGCTGCCATCCACGACCTTGACGCCGACGATGCCGCCGGTCTTCTCCGTGACCATGTAGTTCTTGATGCCGAGGCCGCCGCGGTTCGTGATGCGGTATTCCTCGACCGGTGTCTTCTTGCCGTAGCCCTTTTCGGTGATGGTCAGGACTTCCTTGCCCTCTTGGGCGCGGGCGGCGCCGACGACATAGTCGCCCTCGCGCAGCTTGATGCCGCGCACGCCGACCGCCGTGCGGCCCATCGCACGGACATCGGTCTCGTCAAAGACGACCGCCATACCGTCGTGCGTGGCGATCAGAATTTTCTGCTCGCCGTCCGTCTCGCGCACGCTCACCAGCTCGTCGCCCTCGTCGAGGTTCAGCGCGCGGATGCCGTTGTTGCGCAGATTCTTGAGCGTTTCGACCGGCAATCTCTTCACTGTGCCGTTGCGCGTCACCATGGTGAGGAACAGATTCTCGGCATTCAAGTCGCGGAAGTGGATCATCGCCTGCACGCGCTCGCCCGCCTCCACCTGGATGATGTTGACGATGTTTGTGCCCTTGGCAGCCTTGCCGCTCTCGGGGATCTGATAGCCCTTCTTGCGGTACACCTTGCCGGTGTCCGTAAAGAAGAGGATATAGTCGTGGGTCGAGGCGGTGAACACGTCGACCACCGTGTCCTCATCGCGGGTGGTGATGCCCTTCTTGCCCATGCCGCCCTTACTCTGCGCGGTGTACTCACTCGCGCTCGTGCGCTTGATGTAGCCATTGCGCGTGAGCGTGAAGACGCACTGCTCCTCTTCGATGAGGTCTTCGATGTCGATCTCGTCCTCGACCTCCTGAATTTCGGTCTTGCGCTCATCGCCATACTTGTCGCGAATTTCGATGAGCTCGTCCTTGAGGACGCCCTTGAGCATCGTCTCGTTGGAGAGAAGCTCGACAAAGTAGGCGATCTTCTTCTCGAGCTCGTCAAACTCGTTCTGGAGCTTCTCGCGGTCGAGGCCCTGCAAGGCCTTCAGGCGCATATCGAGGATGGCCTGCGCCTGCACGTCAGAGAGCGAGAAACGCTCCATCAGCTTTTCCTTCGCGTCGTCGTAGCTCGTGCGGATGATGTGGATGACCTCGTCGATGTTGTCCTGCGCGATCAGTAAGCCCTGTAAGAGGTGCTCGCGCTCACGCGCCTTTTTGAGGTCGTACTGCGTTCTGCGCGTGATGAGCTCTTCCTGGAAGGTAAGATACTCGTCGATGATATGGCGCAGGGACAGAATTTTCGGCTGCTTCTGGTTGTCGACGAGCGCCAGCATATTGATGGCAAAGCTCGTCTGTAACTGCGTCTGGGCAAAGAGCCGGTTGAGCACCACCTGCGGGTTCGCGTCGTGCTTGACCTCGATGACGATGCGCATACCCGTGCGGTCTGTCTCGTCGCGGATGTCGGAAATGCCCTCCAAACGCTTGTCGTTCACCTGATCGGCCATGTTCTTGATGAGCATGCGCTTGTTCACCTGATAGGGAAGCTCGGTGACGATGATGCGCGTGCGGTCGCGGCCGAATTCTTCAAATTCGGTGCGCGCGCGCAGGATGATCTTGCCGCGGCCCGTGGCGTAAGTCGCACGGATGCCGCTGCGGCCCATAATGATGCCCTTGGTCGGGAAGTCGGGGCCGGTGATGTGCTGCATCAGGTCGTAAAGCGTCGCCTCGGGATTGTCGAGCACGCAGACGCAGGCGTTGATGACCTCGGTCAGGTTGTGCGGCGGGATGTTCGTCGCCATACCGACGGCGATACCGGAAGAACCGTTGACCAGCAGGTTCGGGAAGCGCGCGGGCAGCACGCGGGGCTCCTTGCGGCTCTCATCGAAGTTCGGGTCCCAGTCGACGGTCTCCTTATCGATGTCGCGCAGCATTTCGTTCGCGATCTTCGACATTCTGGCCTCGGTGTATCGGTAGGCCGCCGGGGGGTCGCCATCGATGGAGCCGAAGTTGCCGTGGCCGTCGACGAGCATATAGCGCATGGAGAAATCCTGCGCCAGACGCACGAGCGCGTCGTACACCGACGCGTCGCCGTGCGGATGATAGCGGCCCAGCACGTCGCCGACGCAGGTCGCCGACTTTTTGAACGCCTTGTCGCTCGTCAGGCCATCTTCGTACATGGCGTACAGGATGCGGCGGTGGACAGGCTTCAAGCCGTCGCGCACATCGGGCAGCGCGCGCCCGACGATGACCGACATCGCGTATTCGATGTAGGAGGACTGCATCTCGTGCACGAGCTCGCTCTGCACGATCTTTTGGTTGGGGAATTGAATGTCTTCGGGTTTGTAATCCACGTTTTTGTGTGCCATTTTCTTCGTCCTCCTCTCTTAAAAGTCCAGATTGACCGCGTATTTCGCGTTCTGTTCGATGAATTCCTTGCGCGGCTCGACCTTCTCGCCCATCAGCACCGTGAATGTCTCGTCCGCGAGCACTGCGTCTTCGAGCGTGATGCGCTTGAGCGTGCGCTTTTCGGGGTCCATGGTCGTCTCCCACAGCTCGTGCGGGTTCATTTCACCAAGGCCCTTGAAGCGCGAGATATCGACCTTCGCGTTCGGATTGTCGCCGCGAAGCTCGGCGGAAACGGCGTCGCGCTCCTCCGGCGTGAAGGCAAGGCGCGTCGTCTTGCCGCGTGTCAGCTTAAAAAGCGGCGGCACGGCGGCGTAGACATAGCCGTTTTCAATGAGCGGGCGCATATAGCGGAAGAAAAACGTCAGCAGCAGCGTCCGGATGTGCGAGCCGTCCACGTCCGCATCCGCCATGATGATGACCTTGTGATAGCGCAGCTTATTGACGTCGAAATCTTCGCCCAGTCCCGCGCCGAGCGCGATGATGACGGGCTGGAGCTTGTCGTTGCCGTAAATTTTGTCGGCGCGCACCTTTTCGACGTTGAGCATCTTGCCCCAGAGCGGCAGGATCGCCTGGAAGCGCGAGTCGCGCCCCTGCGTGGCGCTGCCGCCTGCCGAGTCGCCCTCTACGATGTAGAGCTCGGTGAGCTCGGGGTTATTTTCGTTGCAGTCGCGCAGCTTGTCGGGCATCGCCGCGCCGCCGAGGGCGCTCTTGCGGCGGATGGACTCGCGCGCCTTGCGCGCGGCCTCGCGCGCGCGGTTGGCGGTCATCGCCTTATCGAGGATCGTGCGCGCCACGACGGGGTTCTCCTCAAGGAACTGCATCAGCCGGTCGGAGACGATGCCGTCGACCAGTGTGCGGATCTCGCTGTTGCCGAGTTTTGCCTTCGTCTGGCCCTCGAACTGCGCGTTCGTGAGCTTGACGGAAATGACGCAGGTAAGACCCTCGCGGCAGTCCTCGCCGCTGACCTTGTCCCCTTCCTTGATGATGCCGTTTTTGATGCCGTAGGCGTTCAAAACGCGCGTGAGCGCGGCCTTGAAGCCGGTCTCGTGCATACCGCCCTCGGGCGTGTGGACGTTGTTGGCAAATGAGAGGATATTTTCCTGATAGCCGTCGTCATACTGGAGCGCCAATTCCGCGAACGAGTCGCCCTTCATGCCGCTCATGTAGATGACGCTGTTGTGCAGGGGGTCTTTTTTCTTGTTGAGCCACGTCACAAATTCGCGGATACCGCCCTCGTAGCACATCGAGTCCCGGCGCTCGCTCTCGGGCCTTTCCTCGCTCTCAAGGCGCTGATCCTCGATCGTAATGCGAAGGCCCGCGTTCAGAAATGCCTCCTCGCGCATACGGGTATGCAGCGTTTCGTAGGAGTATTCGAGCTCTTCGAACATCTCGGGGTCGGGCTTGAAGGTCACGGTCGTGCCCGTGCGGTCGGTCGAGCCGATGATGGTCATCTCCTGCGTGATCTTGCCGCGGGAGAATTTCATCTCGTAGATATTGCCGTTCTTGTGCACCTGCACCGTCAGCCATTCGGAAAGCGCGTTGACGACGCTCGCACCCACGCCGTGCAGACCGCCGGAGACCTTATAGCCTCCGCCGCCGAACTTGCCGCCCGCGTGCAGCACGGTATAGACGACCTCGAGCGCGGGGCGTCCCGTCTGCGCCTGAATGTCGACCGGAATGCCGCGGCCGTTATCCACAACGGTGATGGTGTTGCCCTCGTTGATCGTCACCTGAATTTCTGTGCAGTAGCCTGCGAGCGCCTCGTCGATGGAGTTATCCACAATTTCGTAAACGAGGTGGTGCAGGCCGCTCACCGACGTCGAGCCGATGTACATGCCAGGGCGCTTGCGCACCGCCTCCAGCCCCTCGAGCACCTGAATCTCCGAGGCGTTATAGTCGTTGGTCTCATCCACTGCCGTGGATCGCAGGATCTCATTTTCTGCCATTTGGGTTCTCCTTTCGTCATCAGGCAGGAAGAACCGGGTCGGAGCCCTTTCCGGCCCGTTTCTCCCTGCCTCGAGCACTATTTTGATGGGAAAGCCGCTTACATCGCGGCTGTTGTTTTCTTCTTTTGAATCACGCAGTAAATACCGTACACCAGCGCCTGACTCATTAGGTACAGAAACAAAATGCCCGTGATCGGCCCGACGGGAAACGTCGAATCCGCACCATGGAACTGCCAGAGCACTTCGCATGCAAGCCAGAAGAGCGCCGACACCTTCATTTTCTTCCGAAAGAGCCACTTGTCGCCCTCGTCCGTTTTGAGCCGCCACGTGAAATACACCGTCAGCAGCGTGAAAAAGCCGAGCGCGATGGGCAGTATCCAGCGCTCATTGTGGGGAAGGAAAAAGGGACTTGCCAGCATTGTCAAAGCAACGGGGATCTTCATGTCTGCTCCTCCATTCTCTTTTGCAGTGTTTGGCTCGAAAGCTCGGATAAATAAACCAATTGCGGGTGATACGGGTGGTCGCACACTAAAAACGACTTGGGAATGTCCTCGCAGGCGTCGATGACTAAGCTCTCATCCTCCGCCCGCCTAAGAAATTCTGATGTTCTCTTCGATTGCGACGTGATCTCGAGATCAAAGACGCCGATGATGTGCTTTTCGGGTAACATGACATTGTTGCCGATGTGCAGGTACATGGTACCTCCTCAGATATCGCGCCCAAAGGGCGCGGGGTGGTCTCCCATTGGCATGGGAGTGCGCATTCAAAGGGGGAATTCTCTTTCCAAAGAGAATCCCCCCTTTGGAACCCCAAGAGAAATGCGAGGGGAGTCCCCCTCGACCCCCGACATTGCGGGTTTGCAGCTTGAATAACTGCACGCGCTGCGCAGTGTGGGTGCGGTGTACATGGCTTCGCCATGAATCTTCTGCGAGTCGTCACCACTCTCAACCGCGCCTTACTGTCGTGAGGCGCGAGTGACGTTTGCTTGGCGGCAGACTGCGTGCGAAATAGCGGCATTGCTTCGCTCGCCGCATTGATGGGTGCCGCGGTAGACGGTAATTAGTCAGCACTTCTACAAGATCAGCAGAGCGGCAGCGGATAGTAGGAGCAGAGGCAAATCGTATAGCTATACTAACGCGGCTTTGCCGCACGCAGGGAAGTGCAATCGGCAAGCGCCGCATCTCTTCGAGCTGCTCGCTCTCAATGGGAAACGCCTTTCTTTTGGACGGTCACACCGCCCGTTTTCTTTCTCGGGAAAGAAAATGGGGGGTGTGATGGGCAGCAGCGTCATGCGCTGCATTCCTCCGCTGCACGAAGTGCAGCTACACGACAGCTCCCTGCGAGATGTGAAACACCTTGCCACTGAGCAAGGTCCCAAGTCTATCCTCCTCGCAGCAGGTGATGAACACCTGCCCGCCGGAGATGCGGTTCAATACGTATTCCTGCCTCTTCGGGTCAAGCTCGGACAAAACGTCGTCGAGCAGCAGCAGCGGCGTGCGGGATGTGATCTCGCGGTAAATCTCCCGCTCGGCGAGCTTGAAGGCGAGCGCCGCCGTGCGGGTCTGCCCCTGAGAGGAAAACTGCCTTGCGTTCACGCCGCCGATCGTTACGGCGATATCATCCTTATGCGGCCCCGAAAGGCACATCCGCGACGCTCTCTCGGCACCCGCGTGCGCAGCCTGATGCGCGCGCAGCTGCTCATAGATGGTCTCGATCGGCGCGAGCGGGTCGGTGATCGTCGAAACCGTTTGGTATGTGACGCCCAGCTCTTCCCTGCCGCCGGAGCACTCGCGGTGCGCGATGCCCGCGTATTCCTTCAGCCGTTCGCAGAATCTTGCGCGATAGTAGATGACGACCGCGCCGCTCTGCGCCATGCGCAGGTCAAATTCCGGCAGCGTGTCTAAAAGCGACGGGTATTCCTCGCTGTCGCGCAGGATACGCGTTTTGTGCTCGTAGGCGCGGTGATAGTCGGCAAGCGACTGCGCGTAGCGCGCGCGGAGCTGGCAGAGCGCGTCGTCCATGAATCTTCGCCTCGCGGCCGCGCCATCGCGGATGAGCAGCAGATCCTCGGGACAGAAATAGACCGCACCGAGAACGTCGCTCAGGTCGCTGCCCTTCTTTGCCGGGACCTTGTTGATGAGGATTTTTCTTCTCTTCCCCGCGGCGAGCGATACTTCAAGCAGAAAATCGCGCGAGCGGGCGAAGGCCTGCGCCGTCAGCTTTGCCTCGCTCTTTCCAAACGAGATCAGCTCGCGGTCGGCTCTCGTGCGCGGCGAATGGGCGCTTGAAAGGTAGACGATGGCCTCGAGCAGGTTCGTCTTCCCCTGCGCGTTCTCGCCGACGATGACGTTGCAGTCCGGCGCGAAGGTCACGTCCAGCGCGTCGTAATTGCGGAAGGACTGAAGCTTCAGCGCGTCAATCCGCATAGGAGACCGTCAGCTCTTTGCCGCCGAAGGCGACCGTGTCGCCCGGGCGGATCTTCTTGCCGCGCATCGTGCAGACCTCGCCGTTGACGAAAGTCTTGCCCTCCTGAATGACGATCTTCGCCTCGCCGCCGGTGCCGACGAGATTTGCAAGCTTCAAAAGGTCCTGCAATTTGATAAATTCCGTAGTGATGGTGATATCAGTCATAAAAAGTCCTTCAAAAAGTGATTCCTATATGAAATCGTTGTATATTTTTATACAATATGTATTTATTGTCTCAGTTTGCCTTCAGGCGCACGGGCAGCACCATATAGAGGAAGTTCTCCTCGCCCTCGACCGGCACGATGATGGCCGGCGAAATGCCGGTGTTGAGCTCCATTTTCACGGTGTCGGCAGGCGCGTAGCGCAGCGCATCCATCAGATAGCGGTTGTTGAAGCCGATCTCGAGCCCCTGTCCGTCACCCGCGATGCGGCAGACGTCCTTGGCATCGCCGCTCGCTGTCTTGGCGGACATGGTCACCTTGTTGTCTTCAAAAACGCAGCGCACGGGGCTCTTGAGCTTTTCGCTGATGACGACGCTCACGCGCTCCAGACTCTGGAGCATCAGCTTTGTATCGAGCACAAGGTTGATGGGATTGCGGCGCGGGATGGCGTTCTTATAGTCGAGGAATTCCCCCTCCAGGCGGCGGCAGATGAGCTCCGTCTCGCCGACCTCGAACAGAATGTGGCGCTGGCCGAGCGTGATGGTCACAACGTCGTCGATCTCCTCGCAGATGCGCTCGACCTCGTTGAGCGCCGTGCCGGGCGCGACGAAGGAGAACGCGCCGCCCTCGATCTTTTCGAGCGGCTCTTTTCTGAGCGCCAGACGGAAGCCGTCGACGGAGACGACCGTCAGTCCCTCGGCTGAGACCTCAAACAGCGAGCCCATGTGAACGGGGCGCGCCTCGTTGGTAGAAACGGCGAAGCTCGTCTGCTGGATCATGGATTTGAGCGTCTTTTCGGCGATCTGCACGGCATACTTCTCCTCGACCTCGGGCAGCTCCGGGAAATCGGCGGCGGAGAGGCCCATAATGTCGAAATCCGCGTCGCCGCAGGTCAGGTGGATGAGAAACTTATCGTCCGAGGTGAAGGTCACGACATCGTCGGGCAGCCTTCTTAAAATTTCGCCGATCAGTCGGGCGTTGACGACCAGCTCGCCCTCCGCCGCTGCTTCAACGGGGAAGCGCGTGCGGATGCCGGTCTGCATATTGTAGCCCGAGACCGTCAGGCTCTCGCTGCCGCAGGTGAGCAGCAGGCCCTCGAGCGCGGGAATGGAGCTTTTCGCAGCGACGGCGCGGGAGGCGGTGTTGACCGCGTTTTGCAAAAGCAGCTTTTCGCAGGAAAATTTCATAGCGGCGTTCCTTTCGTAAATGGGAGGAATTTTTCTCTTTTGGAAAAGAAAAAGGATAGTTTTTAGAAATAGCAGCAGTAGGGGCGTAAAAATGTGGAAAACCCGATTTTTTCCAGAAACGGCAAGGAAAAGTTTTCCCTGTCCCAATGTTGAAAAGTCATATCACTTTGCACAGACAAAATTTTACGGAAAATATTCCACAGCTTCCCTATGCACAACCCTGTGGATAATGTGGAAAACTCTGCTATCTCTTGGAGTTGATGTTGATGGTGATCTCCTTGATCGTCTGGTTGAAAACGGGGTCGGATTTCATCTTCTTTTCGATCTGCTCGAGCGAGTGGAGAACGGTCGTATGGTCGCGCTTGCCGAACTCGCGGCCGATATCCGGCGTGGAGAGATTCGTCATGCGGCGGACAAGGTACATCGCGGCCTGACGAGCGTTGACGACCTCGCGGCTTCTCGACGAGCCCTTGATGACCTCCTCGTCGATGCCGAAGTAGCGCGACGTTTCGGTGATGATCATTGCGGCCGTGGGAGCGAGGTTCGCGTTCTTTTTCATAAAGTCCTCGACCGCGCGGTGCGCTGCGTCGGCGTCCATCTCGCGCCCGATGAGATCGCGGTAGGCGAGGATCTTGTTCATCGTGCCCTCAAGCTGGCGGACGTTCGAGGTGACATTTTCGGCGATGTACTTGGCGATGTCGTCGTCGATGACCGTGCCCCACTGCGCGGCCTTGTTCTTTACGATGGCAAGGCGCGTTTCAAAGTCGGGCGGCTGCACGTCGACCAGCAGGCCCCATTCAAAGCGCGTGCGCAGGCGATCGTCCAGAAGGTGCATCTCGGAAGGCGGTCGATCCGACGTCAGGACGATCTGCCGTCCTGCCTCGTAGAGGGTGTTGAAGGTGTGGAAGAATTCGTTCTGCACCTGCTCCTTGCCCGCGACGAACTGCACGTCGTCCACGAGCAGCAGGTCCGCGTCGCGGTATTTGGCGCGGAACTCGCTGCCGCGGCCCGCGCGCACGAGCTCGATGAATTCGTTGATGAAATCGTCGCCCTTGATGTAGATGATCTTTGCCGAGGGGCGGCTGGTGCGGATCTGGTGGGCAATGGCATAGATGAGGTGCGTTTTGCCAAGACCCGAGTCGCCATAGATGAAGAGGGGGTTGTAGTGCCCTACACCGTCGGCCACGGCGCGCGCGGCGGCATAGGCCATCTTATTCGATTCGCCGACGACGAAGGTGTCGAACGTGAATTCGCCGGAATCGAGCAGCGTGGTGTTCTTCTTGCTCTCGGGCTCGAACATGGCGGTGCTCTCGGCAGTCGAGAGCAGCTTGACGTCAAAGTCGGCGGAGTAGATATCCTTCAGCGAATCCTTGATACGGTCCATAAACATGGACTCGATGGTGCTGCGCTTGAAATCGTTCGGGCAGTGGAGATACAGCGTCCTGTCCTTGACGGACACGGCCTCCACCTCGTCAAACCATGTGGAGATGGTCGTCTCCGACAGGTCCTGACTCATCCGCGAGAGAACGATCTTCCAGATGTCTGCAACAGAGTTCACGGAAGCGCTCCTTTCTTTTTCTGATGAACGGCCAAAGGCCGAGATATTACTCTATCTATTATAGCAGAAACGGGATATAAACGCAATACATATTCTAAATATAAAATGCCGTTTTCAAACCGGCTCCGAAGGAAAAAACGGGCATAAAAAACAATATCTTGCGGGAGAATTTTCATTTCGTCACAAGGGTTTGTGATACCGTGCATTCTTACAAAAAACCTGAACTTTTGGTTGACAGAATGGGGCGAAAACGATATAATACTCCGTGCGTTTCTGTAGAGTGACGCAATTTTATGTCAACTGCGGTCCGTGAGGGAGACCTCACCCGCCGTCGAGTAAGTGCAGAGACCCTCAAAAGGCTCTGCCGGTAAAATTTTTTCAGGAGGTAAAACGAAATGGCTACTTCTCGCACCTATCAGCCCAAGAAGATCCAGCGCTCCAAGGAGCACGGCTTCCGCAAGAGAATGTCCACTGCCAACGGCCGCAAGGTCATTGCCCGCCGTCGTGCACGCGGCCGCGCCCGTCTCACCCACTAAGAGCGGGGGCAACTTGCGTATCGTATGCTACAGATGAAACAATGAGGGACGGCCGATGAAATTTTGTTTCGATCGCCGTCCCTTGCAGGCTATGCAGGCAAAACTGCGCTGAGCAGGGAGACTTCGCGTGAAAAGCACCACCACCATCAAGCAGAATTACGAATTTCGCCGGATGTACGCCAGGGGCAAGTCCGGTGTTTCGTCCTGCCTTGTGGTGTATTACCGCAAAAATCGGCTCGGACACAACCGCCTCGGCATCACGGTCAGCACCAAGCTCGGCCACGCCGTCGTGCGCAACCGCGTCCGCCGCCGCATCCGCGAGATCTTCCGGCTGAGCCAGGGCAGTATGAAGCAGGGCTACGATATCATCGTCGTCGGCCGCACCCGTGCGGCAAAGGCGGATTACTGGGAGCTCAAACGCGCATTTGAAAAAACGTGCAAAAAGCTCGATTTATGGGAGACGCGGACATGAAAAAACTCATGCTTTGGCTCGTGCGGTTTTACCGCAGGGCCATCTCGCCCTACCGTCCCCCCTGCTGCCGCTTCATCCCCACGTGCTCGCAGTACGCGCTCGAGGCCATCGAGAAGTACGGCGCTTTTAAGGGAGGCTGGCTTGCTTTCAGGCGTATCATGCGATGCCATCCGTTCTACAGGGGCGGAAAGATCTACGACCCGGTCCCGTGACCGAACTCAATCACCACGGAGGAAACCGAAACCATGCAGAATATTTTTTCTATCATTGGTTACTACATTTGCGTTCCCTTCGCCTGGATCCTGCGCACCTTTTATGAGCTGACCGGCTCCTACGGCTGGGCGCTGGTGCTCTTCACGCTCGTCGTGAAGCTCATCACGCTTCCCTTCCAGATGAAGTCGAAAAAGAGCATGATGCGCATGAATCTCTTCCAGCCCAAGATGAAAGAGATCCAGACGAAATATGCCAACAATCCCCAGCGCATGAACGAAGAGATGCAGATGCTCTATGCCCAGGAGGGCGTGAACCCCATGAGCGGATGCCTCTGGAGTTTCCTGCCCTTCCCCATTCTCATCGCGCTCTATTCCATCATTCGCCAGCCCCTCAGCCGCTTCATGATGCTCTCCAAGGACGTTGTGACGGAGATCACCACCCTCGCCACCACCCTCGGCTACAATGCCGAGCTCGTGCGCAAGGGCTATGAGGAGATCGGCCTTGCCAAGTTCATTTCCGACAACTTTGCGGATTTTTCCGGCAAGTTTGACGGTCTTCTCAACGTGAACTACAATTTCCTCGGCCTTGACCTCACGGTCATGCCGGGCGATGTGTGGAAGGATTTCTTCACCGGCGGCTGGCCCATCATCGGCATCGTGCTCATCCCCTTCGTCTCCGCCGGACTGAGCTTTTTGCAGTCCAAGGTCTCCATGGCCGGCAACGTTGCCACCGAAGGCAACGACGCCACCGCCCGTTCCAGCCGCATGATGATGTGGATGATGCCGCTCATGTCGCTGTGGATTGGCTTTACGCTGCCCGCGGCTCTCGGCGTCTACTGGATCGTCAACTCGCTGCTCTACGCCATCCAGGAAAAGGTTCTGACCAAGTACTATAAGAGCCACATGGAGGACGAGCTCAGCGAGAAGGAAAAGCAGAAGCGCGACGACCGTCTGCGCCGCATGGAAGCCGCCCGCGAGCAGCAGCGTAAGATCGCCGCCGAGGAAGCGGAGAAGAAGACGCTGAAGGAAAAGCGCGCGGAAAAGCAGGCGAACAAATCCAACAAGAAGAAAAACTCCACCAATGAAAACGGTCGCGTCGGCGACCGCCCCTATGCCCGCGGCCGCTCCTACGACCCCGAGCATTACGGCGAATAAAAACATAAGGAGCTTGTCTGAATGATCAAGTTTATTGACGTAACGGGCAAGACGGAGGACGAGGCGATCCAGAGCGCGCTCGCTCAGCTGAAGATGGACAGAGACGACGTCTCCGTCGAGATCCTCGAGCGTGCCAAGTCCGGATTCCTCGGCATCGGCAGCGCGCCCGCGCGCGTTCGCGTGAGCTATGACGACGGCAAGGCCGAAGAGGTCAAGCCCGCCCCGCAGCCTGCCGCACCCAAGCCCGAAAAGAAAGTTGAAACCGCCCCCGCAGCCAAGCCCGCCGCTCCCCTGTATGCCCCCGAGGTGCTGCAGAAGAAGAGCAGCGGCAGAAGTGAGAGAAGCGAGCGTCCCGCGCGCGAGGATCGTCCCGCACGCGAAGACCGCCGCGAGCGCGCGCCCCGCGCCGAGCGCCCCGCGCCGCAGCCGAAGGCTCCGGCCGTCGATCTCGGCGAAGAGTGCCGCGACGAAAAGAGCGAGCAGATCCGCGCCTTCCTCAAAGGTCTCCTTGAGCACATGGATTCCAATGCCGAGGTCAAGGTCTACGAGGTCGAGAAGGGCCGCTACAAGGTCCTGCTCGAGGGCGAAAAGCTCGGCGCGCTGATCGGCCGCCGCGGTGAAACGCTCGACGCCATCCAGCAGTTGACGAATTACAGCATCAACCGCGGCAGCGAGAAAAACCGCGCCCGCGTGCAGGTCGATGCCGAGAATTACCGCGAAAAGCGCGAGCAGAGCCTCGAGCGTCTGGCGGAGAAGGTCGCCGGTAAGGTCACCAAGTACCGCCGCAACGTCACCCTCGAGCCGATGAACGCCTACGAGCGCCACGTCATCCACACGGCGCTTCAGGATACGCCGGGCGTGACCACGTTCTCTATCGGCACCGAGCCCAACCGCCGCGTCGTCGTGTCTTACGACCGCACGAAGGCGTAAGGTGCGCGTCTGCCCCGCAGATCCGTCAAAAAGAGGAAAGAGCCTCTCTCTTGAAAAGGAGAGAGGCTCTTTTTTTGCACCCCGTTGCGCTGCGCCGGGGAAAACCGCGATTTTTATTGCTTTTATCCCCCGCCGATAGTACAATGGGCACACCATCAAAAACTTTTGGAGGAGCTTTCCCCAATGAAACTGATCTCATGGAACGTCAACGGCCTGCGCGCGTGCATCGGCAAGGGCTTTCTGGATTTTGTGGATTTTATCGACGCAGACGTCATCTGCTTGCAGGAAACAAAACTCCAGCCGCATCAGATCGAGCTTGATCTGCCGCAGTATCACATCTACTGGAACAGCGCGGAGAAAAAGGGCTATTCCGGCACGGCGGTCTTCACCAAGCGCGAGCCGCTCTCGGTGAGCTATGACTTCGGCGAGGATATCCACCGCCATGAGGGGCGCGTCATCACCTGTGAATATCCGGACTTTTACCTTGTCTGCTGCTACACGCCGAACTCGCAGGACGAGCTGCGCCGCCTTTCCTACCGCATGGCGTGGGAGGATGATCTGCGCGAATACCTCTGCGCGCTCGATACGATCAAGCCCGTCGTGTACTGCGGCGATCTGAACGTCGCGCACGAGGAGATCGACCTCAAAAATCCGAAGACGAATCACTTCAACCCCGGCTTTTCCGACGAGGAGCGCGGCAAGATGACGCAGCTTCTGTCCTCGGGCTTTCTCGATTCGTTCCGCACGCTGTACCCCGACAAGACGGACGCCTATTCGTGGTGGAGCTACCGCGCACAGTCGCGCGCGCGGAACGTCGGTTGGCGCATCGACTATTTCATCGTCTCCGAGCGCCTGCGCTCCCGCATCGAAAACGCGGATATTCTGCCGGAGGTCATGGGCAGCGACCACTGCCCGGTGCTGCTGGAGCTGAAGGAGGAAGCAAAATGAAGCTTGGAAAGAAGGAACTGGCCCGCGGCACGGGTATTGCTCTGCTTGTCAGCGGCGCGGCTCTGCTTGTCGGCCTTGTGGTCACGGTGCTGTTTGCCTCGGGCGTGATCGGATTGTCGGAAACGGGGAAAATGGTGACCGCATTCGGCACCTCCGCGGCGATGATCGTGCTGGCTTACACGGTCTGCAAGCACCTCGGCGTGCTGAAAAACCAGCGCGGAAAAAACTGAAGCTTCTCCACAGCCTGTGGAAAAACCGGCGGATACGCAGCTTTGAGCGCGTACCCGCCGGTTTGTTTTTTGGAAGACGCACGCTCAGCGGGGCAGCAGTCTGCGCGCCAGCGGTCCGATCACGCCGCCGACGGCATTGCCCAGCGTCATCACAAGAAGATACCCAAGCGTCCGCGCGCTCCACGCACCGCCCATCGTGAAGTAGTACATATTGGCAACGCAGTGCTCAAAGCCGCAGAGGATGAACACGCTCACGCCGAAAAAGAGCGCGAGGTATTTGCCGAGCTCGTGCGGGTCAGAGCGGTAGCCCTCAACGGCGATATAGATCATCACGTTGCAGAAGACGGCAAGGAGAAACGCGCCGAGCAGCGGCTCGGAGAGCTTCAGCTCACAGATGGCCCGGGCGCGCTCGTCCAGCGCGGCAAGGCGCGTGAGCTGCTCTGCCGCCGCGACGAGCACCGTCCCTACAAGGTTTCCCAGCCAGATGACCGGCAGCGCTTTGGCATAGGAGGCGTCGTTGTCGAACAGATAGCAGACCTTGCCCGTGAAGAGGTGCAGCCCGCGCGTGCAGACGACAAAGAGCCCGATCGTGAAGAAAAGCGAGCCGATGACCATATTTTCCACCGACAGAAATACCGTGCCGCCAAGGGCGATAGAAGCGCCGGCGAGCACCGCAGAGAGAAAAATAGGCTTCATGCAGGGATCCCTCCAAGCTGTGTAGTACGTTTATTCTACCGTATCGGGGCGCGGCTTGTAAACGCCGCACGGTGAAGTCCGCAGAAAAAGCGGGACTTTTCTCCTTTTGCTTAAAGAAGCAAGCCTGCTTATCCTCCGGCAGGGCGGCAGAAAAGTACAAAAAACACTTGTACGATTTTTCGCTCCGTGATAAAATACGATATTAAGACAAAAATAGGAGAAGTCTGCCGCCTTTTGCGGCAAAAACACGCTTGAAGGGGGAACGCGCCATGCCGGTACATGAAGGACACCGCGCGCGTAAAAAGGAGCAGTTCCGCGCCCATGGGCTCGATGCGTTCGCCGACCACGAGGTGCTTGAGCTTCTCCTTTATTACGCCGTGCCGCGGCAGGACACCAATCCCATCGCACACCGGCTGATGGAAAAATTCGGCTCGCTCGAGGCCGTCTTTTCCGCCGACCGCGAGGCATTGGAGGAGGTCGACGGCATCGGCGAGAACGCCTCGACGCTCCTCTCGCTCATGCTGCCGCTGATGCGCCGCATCCGCGCCTCCGCCGGCGCGCACGAAACGGTGCTGAGCGATACCGAGCAGGCGGGCGCATACTTTTTGGACCTCTTTTTCGGCGAGCGGGAGGAAAAGCTCTACGAGGCCTGCCTCGACGCGAAGGGCCGCCTCCTTGCCTGCCACCTGGTCGCCGAGGGCGACACGGACAGCGTCCAGCTCAATATGCGAAAAATTGTGGAAAACGCGCTCAAGTGCGGCGCGAGCAGCGTGCTGCTCGCCCACAACCACCCCAGCGGCGTGGCGCTCCCCTCGCCTGTTGACAATGCGACCACGCTCTCAATCTTCGACGCGCTGCGCACCGTGGGCGTCGAGCTTGCCGACCACATCATCGTCGCGGACGACGACTTTGTCTCCCTGCGGCACAACGGGCTTCTGCCGGAAAGGAAGGGAAACGGATATGGAATTTAAGCTGCACGCGCCCTTCAAGCCCACGGGCGACCAGCCGCAGGCCATCGAAAAGCTTGCCCGCGGCGTGGAGCTGGGGCTTGATGAGCAGGTGCTGCTCGGTGTGACCGGATCGGGCAAGACCTTCACGATGGCGAGCGTCATCGAAAAAGTCCAGCGCCCCACGCTCGTGTTGGCGCACAACAAGACCCTCGCCGCGCAGCTTTGCGCGGAATTCAAGGAGTTTTTCCCCGAAAACGCGGTGGAATACTTTGTTTCCTACTACGACTACTATCAGCCCGAGGCCTATATCCCCCACACCGACACTTATATCGCCAAGGACGCCTCGACGAACGAGGAGATCGACCGCCTGCGGCTTAGCGCCACCTGCGCGCTGCTCGAGCGGCGCGACGTCATCGTCGTCTCCTCCGTTTCCTGCATCTACGGTCTCGGCGAGCCGGAGGATTTTGAAAAGCTGATGATCTCGCTCCGCCCCGGCATGACGATGGAGCGCGACTTCCTCTTAAAGAGGCTCATCGAAATTCGCTACGAGCGCAACGACGTCGCCTTTGAGCGCAATCGCTTCCGCGTGCGCGGCGACACGGTGGAGCTCTACCCTGCGTACTACCGCGACAAGGCCGTGCGCGTCGAGTTCTTCGGCGACGAGATCGACCGGATCAGCGAATTCAATCCTGTGAACGGGCAGGTGACGCGCACGCTCCAGCACATCGCCATCTACCCTGCCTCGCACTATGTCACGACAAAAGACAAGCTGGAGCGCGCCATCGTCGAGATCGACAAGGAGCTCGACGAGCGCGAGGCGCAGTTTCTCTCCGAGGGCAAGGCGGTGGAGGCGCAGCGCATTCGCCAGCGCACGCGCTACGATATCGAGATGCTGCGCGAGCTGGGCTATTGCACGGGCATCGAGAACTATTCCCGCGTCATCAGCGGCCGTCCCGTCGGCTCGCCGCCGCTGACGCTTATCGACTATTTCCCCAAGGATTTCCTCCTCTTTGTGGATGAATCGCACGTCACGCTGCCGCAGGTGCGCGCGATGTACAACGGCGACCGCGCGCGTAAGGAAAGCTTGGTCGAATACGGCTTCCGCCTGCCCTGCGCGTTTGATAACCGCCCGCTCAAATTCGACGAATTCGAGCAGCGCGTCCACCAGCGCATCTATGTTTCGGCCACGCCCGGCGACTATGAAAAGGAGCGCGCGGGCCAGATCGTCGAGCAGGTCATCCGTCCGACGGGGCTTCTGGACCCGAAGGTCGAGGTGCGCCCTGTCGAAAATCAGATCGACGATCTCGTCGGCGAGATCAACGCGAGAAGCGCGCGCAACGAGCGCGTGCTCGTCACCACGCTGACCAAAAAGATGGCCGAGGACCTGACGCAGTATTTAACGGGCGTCGGCATCCGCGTGCGCTATATGCACGCGGATGTGGAGACCATCGAGCGCATGGAGCTCATCCGCGGCCTGCGCCTCGGCGAGTTCGACGTGCTCGTCGGCATCAACCTGCTGCGAGAAGGCCTTGACATTCCCGAGGTCTCGATGGTCGCCATCTTAGACGCGGACAAGGAGGGCTTTTTGCGCAGCGAAACGAGCCTCATCCAGACCATCGGCCGCGCCGCGCGAAACGCAGACGGTCTTGTGGTGCTCTATGCCGACACGATCACCCCCTCGATGCGCCGCGCGATGGACGAGACTGAGCGCCGCCGCCAGATTCAGGACGACTACAACAAGGCGCACGGCATCATTCCGCAGACCATCCGAAAGGACGTGCGCGAGATCATCGAAATTTCGAAGAAGGACGAGGAATCCGCCCGCCGCCGCGGCAAGCGCAAGCTCTCCGAGCGCGAGCGGGACGAAGAGATCAGAAAGCTCGAAAAGCAGATGCAGGAGGCGAGCCGTATGCTCGAATTCGAGTACGCCGCCATCCTGCGCGACCGCATCATCGAGCTGCGAAAGGAAAGCGAACAATAATGGCAAAGAATAAAGAAGAAAAAACCAACATGATGCGCGTGTTGGAGCAGAAAAAGATCGCCTACACCGCGCACACCTATCCGCACGAAGAGGGCGTCGCGGTCGACGGTGTCACCGTGGCGCAGTCGATGGGCTTTGACCCCGCCATCGTCTTCAAGACCCTCGTCGCGCGCGGCGCAAGCAAACAGTATTACGTCTTCGACGTGCCGGTCGCGGAGAGCCTTGATCTTAAAAAGGCGGCGAAGGCCGTGGGCGAGAAGTCTGTCGAAATGATCCACCAGAAGGAGCTGCTGCCGCTCACGGGCTACGTTCACGGCGGCTGCTCACCCGTCGGGATGAAAAAGCTTTTCCCCACGGTGATCGACAAAACGGCGGAAGACCTTGAAACGATGATCGTCTCGGCGGGAAAGATCGGCTGTCAGGTTGAGCTTTCGCCGCAAGATCTCGCCGCGCTCGTGCGCGCGCAATTTGCGGATATCACGGTAGAATAAGGTTGACATAAAAAATTCAGAAGAGTACGCTGAGCTTGCGATCGCAAAACCAGCAACAGGAGTTATCAGTTCATGCCAAGTAAGATTTTTGTCAAGGGCGCAAGAGAAAATAACCTCAAGAACATCGACGTCGAGATCCCCCGCGACGCGCTGACCGTCATCACGGGACTCTCCGGCAGCGGCAAATCCTCGCTCGCGTTCGACACCATCTATGCCGAGGGACAGCGCCGCTATGTGGAGAGCTTATCCTCCTACGCGCGGATGTTCCTCGGGCAGAAGGAAAAGCCAGACGTCGACTATATCGAGGGCCTCTCCCCCGCCATCTCCATCGACCAGAAGACCACCTCGCAGAACCCCCGCTCCACCGTCGGCACGGTGACGGAGGTGTACGACTATCTGCGCCTTTTGTGGGCGCGCGTCGGCACGCCGCACTGCCCCAACTGCGGAAAGGAGATCCGCCAGCAGTCCATCGACCAGATCATCGACCAGCTCATGGCGCTGGGCGAGGGCACGCGCGTGCAGATCATGGCGCCGGTCATCCGCGGAAAAAAGGGCGAGCACGTCAAGATCTTTGAGGACGCGCGTAGATCGGGCTATGTCCGCGTCCGCGCCGACGGGAATATGTACGACCTGAGCGAGGAAATTTCCCTCGAGAAGAACAAAAAGCACAACATCGAGGTCGTCATCGACCGTCTCATCCTCCGCCCCGACGTCGTCCACCGCCTGACGGACTCCTGCGAGACCGCCGCGGCGCTCTCGGGCGGGCTGATCCTTGCCAACATCCTGCCCGACGACCGCGACATCCTCTTCTCGCAGAACTACGCCTGCGAGGACTGCGGCGTTTCCATCGAAGAGCTGACGCCGCGTATGTTCTCGTTCAACAATCCCTTCGGCGCGTGCCCGACCTGCACAGGCCTCGGCACGCAGCTCAAGGTCGACCCCGATCTGGTCATCCCGAACAAGAGCGTTTCGCTGCTCGACGGCGCGATCTGCGCCTCGGGCTGGAACAACGTGCGCGGCGACGGCATCTCGCGGATGTACTTCGACGCGCTCTCCAAAAAGTACCATTTCTCGCTCCGTGATCCTGTGGAAAAGCTCTCCAAAGAGGTCATGGACGTCATTCTCTACGGCACAAAGGGCGAAAAGCTTGAGCTCCAGTACGACCAGCCGCGCGGCAAGGGCGTCTTGTATCAGGCGTTCGAGGGCGTCATCCCCAACTTAGAGCGCCGCTATAAGGAAACGCAGAGCGACGGCGTGCGCGAAGAGCTCGAGGGCTGCATGAGCGAATGCCCCTGCCCTACCTGCGGCGGCAAGCGGCTGCGGCGCGAATCCCTCGCCGTCACGGTCGGCGGACTTAGCATCAGCGACTACTGCGAAAAATCCGTGGTCGACGCGCTCGACTTTGTGGATCAGCTCACGCTGACCGAGCAGCAGATGCGCATCGGCGAGCGCATCCTCAAGGAGATCAAAGCGCGCCTCGGCTTTTTGCGCTCGGTGGGCCTTGAATACCTGACGCTCTCGCGCGCGAGCGCGTCGCTCTCGGGCGGCGAAGCGCAGCGTATCCGCCTTGCGACCCAGATCGGCTCGAGCCTGATGGGGGTCCTCTATATCCTCGATGAGCCGTCCATCGGGCTGCACCAGCGCGACAACGACAAGCTGCTCGCAACGCTCAAGAGATTGCGCGACCTCGGCAACACGCTCATCGTCGTCGAGCACGACGAGGACACGATGCGCGCGGCGGATTACCTCATCGACATCGGCCCCGGCGCGGGCGCGCACGGCGGTCAGGTCGTGGCCTGCGGTACGCCGCGCGAGGTCATGGATGATCCCGCCTCCCTGACGGGGCAGTATCTGAGCGGCAAAAAGAAGATCGAAGTGCCGAAAGCGCGCAGAACGGGCAATGGGAACTTCCTCACGGTGCGCGGCGCGCAGGAAAATAACCTCAAAGATCTCGACGTGTCCATCCCACTCGGCACGTTCACCTGCGTCACGGGCGTTTCCGGCAGCGGAAAATCCTCGCTCGTCAACGAGATCATCTACAAAAAGCTCGGCGCGGACCTAAACCGCATGAAGGTGCACCCGGGCCGCTGCCGCGCCGTCGAGGGCGAGGAGTTCCTCGACAAGGTCATCTGCATCGACCAGAGTCCCATCGGACGCACGCCGCGCTCCAACCCCGCGACCTATACGAATCTCTTCAACGATATCCGCGACCTCTTCGCCTCCACGCCGGACGCGAAGGCGCGCGGCTACGGCCCGGGCCGCTTCAGCTTCAATGTCCGCGGCGGCCGCTGCGAGGCCTGCTCAGGCGACGGCCAGCTCAAGATCGAGATGCACTTCCTGCCCGATATCTATGTGCCCTGCGAGGTCTGCAAGGGCAAGCGCTACAACCGCGAAACGCTCGAAGTCCACTACAAGGGCAAGAGCATCGCGGACGTGCTCGAAATGACCGTGGAGGAAGCGCTCGAATTCTTCCGCGACCTTCCAAAGCTCGAAGCGAAGCTCCGCACGCTCAGCGAGGTCGGCCTCGGCTATATCCGTCTCGGCCAGTCGTCCACGACCCTCTCCGGCGGCGAGGCGCAGCGCGTGAAGCTCGCGACCGAGCTTTCTAAGCGCTCCACGGGGCGCACCATCTATATCCTCGACGAGCCGACCACGGGGCTTCATACGGACGATGTGAAAAAGCTCCTCGAGGTCTTGCAGCGCCTTGTCGACGCGGGCAACACCGTGCTCGTCATCGAGCACAACCTGGATGTGATCAAGTGCGCGGACTTCCTCTTGGACCTCGGCCCCGAGGGGGGCAGCGGCGGCGGTACGCTCGTCACCTGCGGCACGCCGGAGGCGGTCGCCGCGTGCGGCGCGTCCTACACGGGGCAGTATCTCAAAAAAATGCTGCGTTAAGAAGATCGTTCCCGAAAAAGCGGCGAAGCCGCTTTTTCGATATCACCCCTCGCCTGTCCGCGCCGTAGAATGGCGCGAGGTGATCCTATGCGGCTTTTACAGGACGGCGTTGTCGCGGCGCTCGCTGCCATCGGCTTAACGGCGGTGATCTTTCTGCTCGTTTCGGCCATTGTGCATCCGCGGCGGCGCGGATGTATCCCCGCCACGGCGGTCGTCGAGGCCTGCGGCGAGGCGAAAGCGCTTGAATACACGGTGCGCGCGCTGCTGCGCTCGCGCTATGAAGAGGGCGGCTTTTCGCGCGTTGTCATCGTGGACTGCGGGCTCAGCGACGACGCGCGATGCGTGGCGGAGCTCTTGTGCCGCAGCGAATACGAAACTTACCTCTGCCGGAAAGAGGAGCTGACCGATTTTTTCACATAGGAGACAGTTATGGGAGAAGAAACAAGCATCATCGGCACGGTCCTGTCCGTCGTTTTCCAGAATGAGGAAAACGGCTATGCCGTGCTGCGCCTTGTGACGGACGACGGCGAGCTTTTGACGCTCGTCGGCTGCGTCCCCTGCGCCGCCCCCGGCGAGAGCCTGAGCGCCACCGGCTCGTTTTCCTCCCACCCGCAGTACGGCGAGCAGTTCTCGGCCAGCGAGGTCGAGCGGTATCTGCCCTCGAGCGAGACGGAGATCCTGAATTACCTCGCCTCCGGCGTGGTGCGCGGCGTCGGCCCCGCCACGGCGGAAAAGCTCGTCGCCAGATTCGGCGCCGAGACGCTGCGGGTGCTCGAATCCGAACCGGAAAAGCTCACCGCCATCAAGGGTATGACGAGCAAGCGCGCGCAGGAGATCTCAAATGCCTTCAACGAGCAGATGGGCCTTCGCCGCGTGATGGAATTCCTGTCGCATTACGACCTGCCCGCCGCGCTCAGCGTACCGCTCTATCGCCGCTTTGGTGTGAATGCGATGACGGCGCTCGAGCGCAACCCGTACTTACTGTCAGACAGCGCGTTCGGCGTGGACTTTTCCGTCTGCGACGAGATCGCGCTCTCGATGGGCTTTGGCGGCGACGCTTCCCTGCGCACCGAGGCGGGGCTTACCTTTGAACTTTCCCACAACCGCGACGCGGGCGGGCACGTCTTCCTCCCGCGCGAAAAACTCCTTGCCGCGACCGCCCAGCTTCTGGACTGTGATGTCGACGCCGCGGAAAAGAGCCTTGACGATCTCATCGCGCTGCACCGCGTCGTGCAGGAGCCGGTGGCGAACGTCACGGCCTGCTACCTGCGTGCGTCCTGGGAGGACGAGCTGTATGTCACGCAGCGCATTTCTGCGATGCTTGCGGACAAGCCCGACGCGCTGCGCGGCGTGGAGCGCGTCATCTCAGAGATCGAGCGCGAGCAGGGCGTGCAGTACGCGCCGCTCCAGCGTCAGGCCGTCGAGCTTGCGGCAAAGGAAGAGCTGCTGCTGCTCACCGGCGGCCCCGGCACGGGCAAGACGACGAGCGTGCGCGCCATCGTCGCGCTCTTTGAGCACATGGGACTGAACGTCCTGCTTGCCGCGCCCACGGGCCGCGCCGCCAAGCGCATGGGCGAGCTGTGCGACCGCGACGCGCAGACCATCCACCGTATGCTCGGCATGACATGGAACGACCAGACCGGCGAGGTGACGTTCACCAAAGGCGAAAAGGAACCGCTCGAGGCCGATGCGCTCATTGTGGACGAGACCTCGATGGTCGACCTCTCGCTGATGCGCGCGCTGCTCGCGGCGCTGCGCCCGGGCTGCCGCCTCGTGCTCGTCGGCGACCCAGACCAGCTGCCGAGCGTCGGCGCGGGCAATGTTTTTTCCGACCTCATTCGCAGCGGGCGCATCGCGACCGTCGCCCTGCGCGATATTTTCCGTCAGGCCGGGCAGTCGATGATCGTGCGCAACGCGCACCTTGTCAACACCGGGATGCCGCCGCAGCTCAAAAACGCTGCCGCGAACGACTTTTTTTTCCTCCCCCGGCGCGACAGCGTGCGGCTCGTCGAAACGGTGGTGGAGCTGTGCAAAACGAGGCTGCCCGACAAGATGGGCATCCCCGCGGAGGAATTGCAGGTCTTAACGCCCACCCGCCGCGGCGACGCGGGCACACGGTCTCTGAATTTCGCCCTGCAGGCAGCGCTGAACCCGCCGGCACCCGGCAAAAAGGAGCGCCGCTTCGGTGAGCTTACCTTCCGCGAGGGCGACCGCGTCATGCAGACGCGCAACGATTACGACGTGATCTGGCAGAAGGAGGACGGCACGGCGGGTACGGGCATTTTCAACGGCGACGTCGGCAAGATCGCAAGGATCGACCCGAGCGGCGAGCTGCTGGAGATCGTCTTCGACGACCGCACCGCCGTCTACACCGCCGATATGCTCGCAGAGCTCGACATGGCCTACGCCATGACCGTACATAAGGCGCAGGGCAGCGAATACCGCGGCGTCGTCTTTGTCGGTGCGCCGTGCGCACCGTCGCTGATGGTGCGCGGCGTGCTGTATACCGCCATCACCCGCGCGCGCGAGCTGCTCGTCATCGTGGGCGACGATTCCGCCGTCAACAAAATGGCGGAGAACGACCGCCGCAGCCGCCGCTACAGCGGCCTCAAGTGGCGGCTTCGGAAAGGTGGGGAGGAAAAATGAGCTTTTTGGAATCGCTCGCGTCCTTACTTTTTCCACCGCGCTGCGCGTTCTGTGGAAAACCCGGCGTTCACGGCGTGTGTTCTGAGTGCGAAAAGGCTCTCCCCTACTGCAAAACGCCGCTCCATGAGAGAGCGGAGATCGGCGCGTGCCTTGCCCCGCTCCGATACGAGGGCATCGTGCGCGAAGCGCTGCTGAACTATAAATTTCACGGAAGCCAGAGCCGCTGCACGGGCTTTGGCGATGTTTTAGCGCAGGCCGCGGCCGAGCACTTCGGCGGGCAGTTCGACCTCGTCACCTATGTTCCCGTGTCGAAAAAGCGCAAGGCCGAGCGCGGCTACGACCAGTCATATCTCTTGGCGCGCGAGACCTGCCGCCACTGGAGCGTTGCGCCGGAAACGCTGCTGCAAAAGACGAAGGACAACGTTGCGCAGTCGTCGCTTTCCTCGCGCGAAGAGCGGCAGAAGAACGTCGTCGGCGCATACGTTGCCGTCAATGAGGACAAGATCAAGGGTCAGCGCATCCTGCTCATCGACGATATCCTCACCACGGGCGCTACGCTCCGCGAAGCCGCGCGCGTTTTGCGGGACGCGGGCGCGGAAAGAGTCATCTGCGCCACCCTCGCCGCGGCGGACGAGGAATAGCATAATAGTGTCGAAAAAGTGACTTCGTCACTTTTTCGAGAAGGTTTCGCTGCGCTTTGTGCCTCGGTCGCCCGCTGAAAGCGGACGATTCGACACAAGCTCCGCGCAAAGTGTTTTTTCCGACGTACACGCCGCCGGAAAAAGCGGGTCTCAATTTTTTCGCGCCTGCGGGCGCGAAACTCTGCGAGGCTGTTTCGACCATTCGACAGATAAAAGAAGGCTGTGGAAAAATCCACAGCCTTCTTCCGTATTTTTCCGCCGTTTCTCCCTGATATGGCGGTAAAAATCGCGCACAATGCTATTGCAAACTCTTTTTCGAGCCGCTATAATGAAAGCATCATGGATAAGTATGAGCATCGCTCATTTCAGTTTTCAGAAAAATAAGAGGGTAACACTATGTTTTCTTTCACCAAGGATATCGGCATGGACCTCGGCACCGCGTCGGTGCTGATCTACATTAAGGATAAGGGCATCGTGCTCAACGAGCCCTCTGTCGTGGCGCTCGATAAAAATACCGGCAAGCTCTTAAAGGTCGGCGCGGACGCGCAGGCCATGCTGGGCCGCACGCCGGGCAACATCATCGCCATCCGCCCCCTGCGCGAGGGCGTGATCTCCGATTACGAGGTCACCGAGCGCATGATCAAGGAATTCCTGCACAAGGTCATGGGCTTCCAGCTCTTCAAGCCGCGCATCATCATCTGCGTTCCCTCCGGCATCACCGAGGTCGAGGAGCGCGCGGTCATCGACGCGGGTATTCAGGCCGGCGCGCGCCGCGTCTACCTCATTGAAGAGCCTGTCGCCGCTGCCATCGGCGCGGGCATCGACATCACCCAGCCCGAGGGCCACATGATCATCGATATCGGCGGCGGCACGTCCGATATCGCGGTCATCTCGCTCTCCGGCGTGGTCGAGTCGTCCTCCATCAAGATCGCGGGCGACCAGTTCAACGAGGCCGTCGTCAAGTATATGCGCCGCAAGCACAACCTGCTCGTCGGCGAGCGCACGGCCGAGCAGATGAAGATGCAGATCGGCTGCGTCTTCCCGCCCGAGGAGGAGATGACCATGGAGGTCAAGGGCCGCAGCCTTGTCACGGGCCTGCCCGAGCTGATCTCCGTCTCGTCGGCCGAGATGCTCGAGGCCTTTGAAGAGCCCGTCGAGCGCATCATGGAGGAGGTCCACCTGGTGCTCGAAAAGACCCCGCCCGAGCTGGTGGCCGATATCTCGAACAACGGCATCGTCATGACCGGCGGCGGCAGCTTAGTTCGCGGCTTTGACAAGCTCGTCACCGCGCGCACCGGCATCCACGCGGTCGTGGCCGAAAACGCCATCCAGTGCGTGGCCGAGGGCACGGGCAAGAGCCTCGACAGCATTCAGGATATGCAGGACGGCACGATGAACTTAAGCCGCCGCAAGCAGATCAACTGAGGAACGGACGGGAGGATAGTATGGCTGTTTTATCCGGTCTCAAGCCCGAAAGGGTCTTCTACTATTTTGAAAAGCTCTGCTCCGTCCCTCACGGCAGTGGAAATACGAAGCAAATCAGTGACCTGTGTGTCGGCTTTGCCAGGGAACTTGGCCTGAAGTACCGTCAGGAGGCGTGCAACAACCTCATCATCTGGAAGGACGGCTCCTGCGGGTACGAAAACGCCGCGCCCGTCATTCTGCAGGGCCATATCGACATGGTCTGCGCCAAGACCGAGGACTGCGCGAAGGACATGACGCGCGACGGGCTCGACGTCCGCACCGACGGCGAATGGGTCTGGGCGGACAAGACCTCGCTCGGCGGCGACAACGGCATCGCCGTTGCGATGATTTTGGCGATCCTCTCCGACGAGACGCTTCCCCATCCCCCCATCGAGGCGGTCTTCACCGTCGACGAAGAGGTCGGCATGGACGGCGCGTTTGCGCTGGACTGCTCGGACTTAAAGGGCAGAAAGCTGCTGAATCTCGACTCTGAGGAGGAGGGCGTTTTTACCGTGTCCTGCGCGGGCGGCGTGCGCCTTGACTGCGCGCTTTCCGCGCCGCAGGAGAGCGCGGACGGTCTGACCGGCTACCGCGTGACCATCTCCGGGCTCAAGGGCGGGCACTCCGGCGTGAACATCAATCAGGGCCGCGGCAACGCCAACTGCCTGATGGCGCGCACGCTGTACTCCGCGATGGAAAAATGCCCGTCGCTGCGCGTGCACGCGCTCGAGGGCGGCCAGTTCGACAACGTCATCTGCCTGCGAAACGACGCGCTCGTCGCGCTCTCCGCATCCGACGCGCCCGCGTTCGAGGCGTTTATCAGCGAATTCGACGCGACGCTCAAAAATGAGTACGCCGTGACCGACGGCGGCATTTCCCTCACCTGTGAAAAAGCCGGGGTCACGACCGCCGTCTCCGAACGGGAGACGTCCCGCATCCTCCATGTGCTTCTTGCCCTGCCGCAGGGCGTGCAGGAGATGAGCGCCGACTTCCCAGGCCTTGTGCAGACGTCGCTCAACCTCGGCGTGATGCACATGGACGAGACGGGCCTCCGGTTTTCCTACTCCGTCCGCTCGTGCATCGCCTCGCAGAAGCAGATGCTCATCCAGCGCGTGAAGTCCATCGTCGAGTACGCGGGCGGCACGGTGGGTGAGCGCAGCAGCTATCCCGGCTGGCAGTATGACCGCGATTCCGCCCTGTGCAAGCAGGTGCAGGCGGTCTACCGCGACCTCACCGGCTGCGACGGCCGCATCGAAGCCACCCACGGCGGCCTTGAGTGCGGGCTCTTCATCGAAAAGATCCCCGGACTCGACGCGCTCTCCATGGGTCCCGAGCTGCACGACGTGCACTCGGTGGAAGAAAAGCTCAATGTTGCCTCGACCGAGCGGGTCTATCGGCTCGTTTGCGAAGTCCTTGCCCGCAGCAAGTAAATATTTTCTTTGCACTGAGCAAAGAATGGTTTCCCTGCACCGTGCAGGGGACGCGAAATAAGGGAGGGGTATCTCTTTTTGAAAAAGAGATACCCCTCCCTTAGACCCACCCAGAGAAAATTGCATTGCCGGCTTGCAGCTCGAAGGGGTGCGGCGCCTGGGGAGTGGAAGTGCTCTGCGTGGCGGCATTGCTTCGCTCGCCGCCATTGGTGTTGCGAGACGATTTGACTCTGCTTCTTGCATCCGCTGCCGCTCTGCTGATCTTGCGCAGGTGCAGCCTAATTTGCTTCTATCGAAATGCAAACCTTTCCGGTAGTGCCTGCCGCAGCGAGCGCAGTTCTACCACATTCTACCGATGGTGCCAATAAACGCGGCGGGCGCAGCAATGCCGCTTTGGTAGGCACTTGCAAGGTCGATAGAATCCAAAGTAGGAGGAAATTGCGCAAGGCTGCCGACACGCAGGCAGAGCGGCAGCGGGTAGTAGAAGTAGGCCAAATCGTTTAGATACATCACCTGGCAGGCACCCGATTGCGCAGCGCGTGCAGCTCTTCAAGCCCCAATCCCGCAATGCGGGGGTCGAGGGGGGACGCCCCTCGCCTTTCTCTGGGGGTTTCAAAGGGGGTATTCTCTTCGGAAAGAGAAT